>ERZ791879.950-NODE-950-length-16552-cov-16.602594_pt1 | contig 16552 bp, 13 predicted proteins | sample MGYA00510162_ERZ791879 | MGnify/ENA primary metagenome ERZ791879 (study PRJEB30046, sample SAMN00792113) | human gut metagenome | study: EMG produced TPA metagenomics assembly of the A metagenome-wide association study of gut microbiota in type 2... | reverse complement strand
TTATGAGTATTATAATCGAGAATGAATACGAAGGGGAGATCAATATCCCTTATGAGAAGATCGCACATGAAGTGATCGAGGCAGCGATTGATTATGTGGACTGCCCTTATGAGTGCGAAGTGAATTTAATGCTGACCGATAATGAAACGATTCATGCGATCAACAAAGAACAAAGAGAGATCGATCGGCCAACAGATGTACTGTCTTTTCCAATGGCAGAATACGATGAACCAGCGGATTTCTCAAAGATTGAAGAAGATCCGATGGCATTTGACCCGGAGAGCGGTGAATTTCTGCTTGGAGATATCGTGATCTCCATGGACAAGGTATGGGAACAGGCTGAGAATTATGGCCACAGCCAAGAGAGAGAATATGCCTTTTTGATCGCTCACAGTATGTTACATCTGTTTGGATATGACCATATGGAAGAGGAAGAACGAAAAGATATGGAAAAACGTCAGGAAGAGATTTTGACAAAGACGAAATATACAAGAGATGAAAGAGGTTTAGTATGAGTAAAAGCAGCAAAAACTCATTTTTAATGCAAGGAATGATCTTAGCCGCAGCATCCATTGTCTGCCGTGTGATCGGATTATTATATCGTAGTCCACTGTTTGGGATCATCGGCGAAGAAGGTATGGGATATTATTCTTACGCGTATAATATCTACAATATCATTCTGCTGATCGCATCCTTTAGTATTCCACTTGCGGTATCCAAATCAATTTCTGCAAGACTTGCGAAGAAAGAATATATCAATGCTCAGAGAATCTTCTATGGAGCATTAGTTTATGCAGTTGTTGTTGGAGGTATCGCGTCCATGATCGCATATTTTGGAGCACCAACCTTTGTCGGATATCAGAAAGGAGCAGCACTTGCTCTTCAGGTTATTTCCCCAACGATCTTTTTCTCTGGAATTCTTGGAGTGCTTAGAGGATATTTTCAAGGACATAATACCATGGTGCCAACATCCATTTCCCAGATCATTGAGCAGATCTTGAATGCGATCTTTAGTATTTTGATGGCATATGTACTGATCTTACCATATCTGCCATCAAATAAGATCACATATGAGATCGCAAGACATGGGGCAGCAGGTAGTGCGATCGGTACAGGAGTCGGTGTTTTAACAGGCTTGATCTTCTGCTTTATCATTTATCGTGCATACCAGCCAAAGATCAAGATTCAGATGAAACATGACCGTACAAAATATATTGAATCTTATGGGAATATCTTAAAGATCTTATTATTAACGATCACACCGGTTATCTTTAGCACAGCGATCTATAACTGTAGTGCAACGATCGACCAGACGATCTTTAGTAATATCTTAGTAGGAAAAGGAATTACGGCGAAAGTAGTTTCAGGATTTTATGGACTGTTCAGCAGTCAGTATAATGTGCTGATCAATGTTCCAGTTGCGATGGCATCTGCACTTTCCAATGCAATCGTGCCAAATGTTTCTGCAGCTTATGCGTTAGGCAAGAAAGATGATATGAACGACAGTATCCAGATGGCGATACGTTTTACGATGATGATCGCGATCCCATGTGCGGTTGGACTAGGTGTGTTGAATAGTTCGATCAATGGATTGATCTTCGGTGCAACATATGCCAAGGGATTAGGGGCTGCCATGCTTCGGATCGGTGCAGTTTCCGTTATTTTCTACTGCCTGTCAACGTTGACAAATGGTATCTTACAGGGAATGGGAAAGATGAGAGTGCCAGTCAGACATTCTGCGATTTCCGTTGTGGTCAATATCGTTGTATTATGGCTTTTATTAACATACACAGATTGTAAAACATATGGATTGGTATTTGCGACTATGGCATTTTCCCTTGTGATGTGTCTGTTAAATGCACACTCCATCAAGAAATACACAGGTTTTCATCAGGAGATCACAAAGACATTTATCAAGCCTGCATTAAGTGCAGCAGTGATGGGTGTTGTCTGTTTTCTGATTCAGTATGCGGTTCAAAGCGTTCTTCCATTCGGACGAGTATGCTTTGCGGTCTGCGTGATCATTGCAGTGCCAGTTGGAGCACTGATCTATTTTGCAGCGATCATTAAGTTAAAAGTATTTACAGAAGAAGAACTTACTAAGATTCCAAAAGGAAATCTGATCGTAAAATTAGCAAAGAAATTACATTTATTGTAAAAAACTTCTTTCAAAAAATCATAAAAATATTGAAATAAAAAAATGGGAAAAATCCCAAAAAATGTAATTTATTTTGGCGTTTACACCATTTTTACACCAAAATAAATAAAGATATAAAATTGAGAAAATTTGGAATTTAAAAAGGAGCTTAAAACACTAAGAATTCCATCCACAGGTTCGCCTGTGGTTTTTTTTCTTATATGTGATTTTTTTTCTTTGTCAAATCTCTCATATTTGTAATAGGAAAGAAATAAGGAGGCATTTGATGTACAAAAAGAAATTACTTTATTTATCACTAGCAGCATGTATGATGGGAATGACGCCAAATGTAAACTTACATGCAGAAGAAAAAGCTGCAATAGTGCAAGATCAAGCGCAGTCAGAAACATCTACGGAAGTAGCTGAAACACCTACGAATGATGCTCATGTTGAAGAAAGTCCAACGGAAGCAACAACTCATCAAAAACATGAAACACACAAAAAGGAGACACATAAAGACAAAAAAAAGAAAAAGACAAAAAAAACAAAGCAGGAGAAAAAATCCAAGAAGAACAAGAAAAAGAAGGTAGATAATACAAAAAAGAAAAACAAGAAGAAGTATAATACGGAACAACAATCAATCAAGACTTATGCCGAAATGTCTTTGGAAAAGAAAAATCATAAAGAATACGTTGGATCCTATGTTTATTTTAATCAGGCAGATGAGGCATGGAACCATAGTGGCTTAAGCATTCATTCTGCTGGTTGTGGCCCAAGTGCGATCGCTGTATGCATTACAAATCTTACATCAAAATGGGTAACACCGGTTGATGTTGCATCATGGGGGTCACAAAATGGATATTATTCATCTGCGGGATCTGTGCATGAAGGAATCCCTGCCATGGTAGAGCACTTTGGATTACAATGCGAAGGCGCGGGAACAGATTATGAAAAAATTAAAGCTGCATTAAAAAATGGTAACTTTGTTATTGGATTAATGGGTCCTGGATATTTTACAAATGGTGGACATTTTATTACTTTAGTAGAAATTGACCAAGATGATCAAGTAACAGTTGCAGATGTTGGAAGTAGAAGAAGAAGCCAATTTAAATATGCTTTAAAAGACGTGATCGGAGAATCAAAAGCAGCAGGAGCTGGAGGTCCATTCTGGATTGTTAGATCAAATAAGAATACAGATGTAAAAAAAGAAAAAAAGGTTTCTAAGCTATCAAAAGGAATCAAAAAGATCGAAAAGAAGAAAAAAATCGATCATAAAAAAGAAACTTTAAAGAACAAGGAAAAGGTAAGAGACCAGATCATTCATTCATTTTATCTTGAAACAACAAATGATATGAATGATTTTGAGAAAAAGCTTCCATTAACAGTTGTTTATACTGGAACAAAGCGATTGTCAACAGATACCGAACATCATAGCAAAATCAACCAGCATATTGAAAAACTTGCAAAAGAATTAAATGACCCATATTTGCTACAGGTTGCAAAGGAATATGATTTTGGATCTGACAACGTGAACTCTGGTCAAGGAACGATTGCTTTTAATTTAGTGACGTATCTTTCATCAGGAGCAACAGAATATCAGGTTAATTAATCATAGAGAAAAATTATAGTTCATTTTATCTGTCATACTTATTTTATATGTTATAATTTAAATAAATGACGGACAGAGAAAGGAGAATAAGATGTTACAGTTTGATAATAAAATTGTGGAGAAAGCATTATTGGACCATTATGAGAATCCAAGGATTTTAACATATCTAAACGAAAAGGGGGAACAGGTTATCCGTTTAAAAGTGGAAAATGTGGATACTACGATGGCCGATATCAATCTTGCAGAAATTGATAGTAAAGTAAAAAAATCAATCCAGAATGATGAAGATCTACTGACAAAAATGATCATTCAGCATTATTACGTTTATTATCATTGTTACAATGTAGATTCTGATATTGACACAATGCATAAAAATCTGAAATATTTAAGAATGCTGCCAGTAAGTAGGGAAAAAGATCCTTATATTGAAGTATTAGATTTGAAATTTGAACCTGTATTCTATTTACGATCATATTTTAAGAATTTTAACATCAAGATCAAAGGAGAAAAACTGGAAGAATTAGAAAATTTTTTAAAGCCTTTACAGTCTGATGCTTATGATGTAGCAAGAATGAATGTGCAGCGTGGTTATCATTTTAAGATCATGAAAAATGAGAATTTCCCAGATATTTTAACAGAACAGAATGGGGAACCGGTCACACAGTTATTCCTATTTCCAAAATATATGGATAGAATTTTTAACTCTATTGAATATGATGAGATCGTGTTAAAATTGCCTAATAATCGTAATATTGCATTTCTATCATATGATGAGTATGAAAGACATCCAGAAAAATTAAAGAAAATGAATGGATATCCAACATTATATTATTACAAAAAAGGAGGAGGACTTACGATTCTTGGAGAATAAAAAAAGGAAGCGAAAGATGCTTCCTTTTTTTGTGCGTATTAAAAAAGAGACATTCTGTAAGATTCCAAAATGTCTCTTGTGTCGGATCATAATCGATCCATTAAAGTATATGCATGAGTTGTTACATTAATTGCCCAGTCTCCACTTGTGCAATAGCTCTCATTGACTGCCATAAGGCTAGTTCCTTTGTAATGACTTCCTGATTTTGTAAGATAAGACTCTTTTAATAATTTTGCTGTCATTAACAAATTATCTTCTTTGGATGGGGCATTAATCCCCTTTGCAGAATCACTGTAAACGCCATATCCGGTAAGATTATGATCTTCCTGAGCTCTTCGACTCGTTCCCCACGCACTTTCATGAACAGCGATCGCCATAATTCCAATTGCATTTACTCCATATTTTTCTTCACATTCGATAAAGTAGTCGGAACAATCTTCTAAGGCAGTCCCTTTCAGAATTTTCTTTGCCTTATCTTTTGTTAGATTACTCTTTTTTAATAAATTCATGGGATCAAATACGATTGATTTTTTATTTTCAATCAATTTCATACTATGATCTGCTACTTGAATCGACGTTTTTAACTTTTTAATTTCTTGATCTATGGACTGAATGGAAGATTGGTAAGATGCTTTTTTCTTTTCAATGATCGGTTGTAGATCTATGGAATCTTGTGAATCCATCATGATCAAAATGTTTTTCTGATCCTGTAATCCAAAGTGATAATTCATAGATGCCTGCATCAGTTCCGTATCATTTAAGTTGTCTGCTAATTGTTTTATTGTCTGATCTGCTGGGTCATTTAGGTTGTCTAAGGACTGATCAGAAGAGGATTGAATTCCGATATACGCTCCATAATTCCATTGAGTATAAAAATCTTGAATCATCTGAAGTTTTTCTTGGTATTCTTTTTTCTCTGCTTTTTTTTCTTTTACATGATCTGCAGCGTCTCGTTTTTCTTTTGCCAGTTTTTCTAATTGCCCTTGTGTTTTCTTTACAACAAAAGTGATCTTCTTTTTGGGGGCTTCCTGAACAAAGGATGAATCTTTTTTATTAGAATTCTTAGGTGCTTTCTTTTTCTTACTATTTTTCTTTTCTTTTTTTTGCTTTTTCGTATTTGCTTTCTTTTTCTTAGTTTTTGTTTGCTTTGCTTTCTTATCTACTTTTTGAACTTTTTTTTGTGCTGCTGTGGTAGTTGCAGCCGCTGCCGTTGATTCAGTTGCTGCGACTTCTGTGGTGACAGAAGTATCCGCTGTTACGGTTTCATCTGCATATGCAGGTGTGCAAACAGTGCACATCATCATCATACATAAAAGTGAACTAACTAATTTTCTTCTCATAAATAAACCCCTTTCTTAGTCTTCTATTATAAATATGAGTTATTTTGAAAAAAATCTGAATCACATATAAGATTTCTTGCAGTTATAACCATGGCCTAACTTACATATTTACAGTGTAATTATTGACGATGTAGAGAAAGAAAGGAAAAACATATGAATCATAATTTAGGCGTTCGATTAGAACAAGGTCAGTTTATTGAAATCCGAAAAGTTTCAGGAACTGCAAGAAGCGAAGCAAGAATGTTAAGTGTATCTTTTTTTAAGAAGTATTTTGATGGTATTCAGGTTGGTGATTTTGTATATTTTACAAAGTTTGGAAAAGAAACGTATATCATCACGAAAGAACCATATTCTGAATGGTCAAGACCTAAGAAGATATTACCTAGTGCTCAAACAACTTTAAAGATTTATGTTGATGAACCGGATCTTCTGTTTGGATGTTACTATTCATTCTATGATTGCGGAAAGCATCTTTTAATGAAGAAATCTACATTAAAAGAAATCGAAATGAGAGTGAAATCCAAAAGAACCCAGAATAGCGGATTGGTAAGAAGCACTCAAGATAGTCTGAGTGTTCAGAAAAATGATCTGCCATTTTTTAGAGGAAATCATGGATACCATGTCGATGTTTATCAGGGTGCAAAACTTTATATGAAGATCACACAGATTCCATTAAATCAAGTTCATTCAGAAAAAACTTTAAGAGCTTTACCAAGGAAAGAAAAAGAACAGGATATGTTTAGTTATGAAGCATTTAATCTTGTTCCAGCGCGTCAGTTGTATATTCCGAATACATTTCTACAAAATGTAAAAATGAAACGAGGCGATCATTTTAGTTTAAAAAAAATGAACGAAACAACAATGTTGGTAATTCCTAAAGAGCAGAAGGATGAAATCACAAATGAGTTCTTTAACCCATTCGAAGAAAGAAGAAAAATTGCTACTATCAGCCAAGGAGAAAGCAAAGAAATCAAAAGCATGCAGAAGATCAAAGATCAGACGAAGCTTGATCTATCAGGTATGTTAAAAGAAATGAGAAAAATTAACAATCAATATATTTAATATTTAAGGAGGCAAATTATGCTTAATTATGAAAATTTTAAAAACTTTACAGGAAACACTAGAAACGCAAGAACAGTGGAAGAAATCGATGTTTTTTTTAATTATTTAAAAAAGTATCTGCAGTCTTGTTTAAAAGATGAAGAAAGTGAAGCTGAAAAGCTTCTGGGAAAAGCTGGAAGAGTTATTTGCGATTTAAATTCAAAGTGTCGTAAAGAAACAGGAAATTATTTTCTAACAGGGATTCTAAATGTTTGTGATAACAAGCAACTAGAAAATCTGATGGGGCTGTTTTTACTTGAAGTTATCAAAAGTGAAAAAATGTTGAACGATGATATTCAAGTATTTAAAAAAGTTATTTAAACTAAGAAAATGATATAGGAGAAAATTTATTATTTTAGGGCTCCCTATAGGGAGAAGTTATATTAGGAGAACAAATTATGTCAAATACAAGAACAATTATCTACAATGGAAAAACTATTAACTTATCAAAATGCTTAAAAAAGGACCAGAGAAGTTATTATCAAGGACAAATTTTTTTAAAGGCATGTGAAAAAAAATATGCGGAGTTTACCTGTATTGCACAGGGAATGATCATTCAATTGACCAACACTCCAAAAGAAAATAAATATTGTTCAAAAGGATACCAGAATGGAAAGTACAAAATTCCAAATGATCTATACAAAAAATATCATTTAGAAAGAGGAAAAAGTAGTCGTTTATACCAGTTGGGTGAAAATACTTATTTTTTAAATGGAAGATTAAATGCATGTGAGAAAAAAGCATTTAAAACTCCTTCTATTCCAAATAAAACAAGGGTCATCTATGATGAAATTGACTTTGAAAAATTAGTTAATTTAGGAACTAATATTGACAAAAATATCATAGATGTAAAAGAGAACGGATATTATGTTGTAACTTATTACAATCATGGACAACAGTATATTTCTTTTAAAAAGGCTGATTCTAAAGAAATTCAAAATCTTTTTAGCATCAGAGAACTTGGAAAAATTTATGGAACTCATTTAAAAAATTTTTATGGCGATAAATTATCCTATATTGTAAAAGCAAGTGGCCGTAAAGTTTATATTACAAAAGAATTTATCAATCGATTAGGAATTGATTGTTCTGATTGCAGAGTTTTATATGATCCAGATAAAGAGATTATTTATTTAACATTGCCAGAAACATTTTCTGATCTTTCAGGAGAGGTGATCGATCCGATCAAAGAGACTCCAGTTGAAGTTGTAACGGAAGAAGCAACGGATATGGAAATGATACAGGCTTTGCTAAGTGAATTTACGAATTTCAAAGAATCTGCAAATAAAATCTTTGCTGAATACAAAGACCTGAAAGCTGAATGCCAAGAAATAAAGGCTGAAAATGAGGCGATTAAAAAGGCTCTAAAAGAACAGAATAAAACCGTTACGATCAATAACGGGAAAGCTTATTTTGAAAGTTTCGAAGAAATGACATTATGATTCATAAGAAAAGGAGTGGCTAAGGCTGCTCTTTTTTTATATATGAAAAATTTTCTAACAAAAATCTATCATATTTATAAAAAAAGTAAAAGTTATTATCGAATGGTTTTTGAAAAAATCCGAGAAATGATATAAATACGTGATTTCTAAGAATCAAGAAAATATAAGAATGACGCGTTTGTGTTGGTTGAATAACAACATGGAATGTATTGAAATAGAAATAAAATTACTCAAAAAAAGTTATTGGAAAGTTGAATAATAACAAATGATGTATTGAAATTAAAAGGTCAGTGGGTAAAACATATAAGAAATTTATTGAACAATAGCATAAAATGTATTTTTTTATATGTGAATTTTAATTTTCTCTAAAAATCTCATATTTATATTGGAACATGAGATGAAAGGAGAAATTTAATGAGTTTTAATGAAGCACAAACAGAAGCAATTCATCATAAAGAAGGTCCATTATTGATCATTGCAGGCCCAGGATCCGGGAAGACAACAGTGATCGTAAATCGTACAAAAAATTTAATTGAGGAACATCATATAGATCCTAGCAAGATTCTTGTTGTAACATTTACAAAATCTGCAGCAGAAGAAATGGGTATCCGTTTCCAAAAATTATGTCTGGAAGAAGAGGATCCAGATCAATATACTGGCGTTCATTTTGGCACGATCCACTCTATCTGTTTTCAGATTTTAGTAAGTTACTTTGGATATGATTATTCCCAATTAATACAGGAAAATGAAAAATATCGCATTCTATATGCATTGGCAAAACAATACGATTTTGCATCTTTAGATTATAATAAATTTATCGCAGATATTGCAAAGGCGATTGGGTACATTAAAAACTGTGATGGGAAAGATATCAATTATTCAAAATTTGATGTATCTGAATATCAGATCAAAAAAATGATGAAAGGATATCAGGAAGTTTTAGAAAAAGAACATAAGATCGATTTTGATGATATGTTACTTCGTTGTCGTGATAACTTAAAAAAGCATGAAGATGTTTTAGCAGATGTACAGGAGACATTCCATTATATCATGATCGATGAGTTTCAGGATACAAACAATGTACAGGCTGAAATCTTTAACATGATCGCTGAAAAGAGAAAAAATATTTGTGTTGTCGGAGATGATGATCAGTCTTTATATCGTTTTCGAGGAGCAAAACCAGAGATCATGCTTGATTTTGAAAAAACATATCCAAAGACGAAAAAGGTAGTCCTGAATATCAATTATCGTTCTGATCGTAATATTGTTGCCGCATCAAAGAAGTTTATTGAGTATAACAAAACAAGATTTCCAAAGGATATTAAGAGTTTTCATAAAAGAAGATACAAAATCCAATTACAGCAGCTACCAAATGACAAAGAGCAGAATACATGGATCATAAAAAAGATCAATGAATTATACAAAAAAGGTGTTCCATACTCTGAAATGGCTGTGATTTATCGGACAAACCGAGAAAGTAAAACAGTGATTGATCAATTAGTAAAAAAAGACATTCCATTTCAGGCAAAGATTGAAGATGTGATCAATATCTACAATCATTTTATCTTCAATGATATTCTTAACTTTATGGAATTAGCCAAAGGATCCAAAAGCATGGCACGATGGACCAGAGCATTAAAACGTCCAACTGCTTATATTCCAAATGATGCTTTTAAAGAATGCAAATCTTTAGATGATCTGAAGCAGTGGGGATTTGATCATGGAAAACCATATATCAAAAAGAATATTGAAGTTGTAGAAAGAAAGATCCGAAAATTAAAGGTGTTAGATTTCAAAAAACAGGTTGGATATATCAAAAGAACATTAAATTATGAAGAAGGATTGATCTCTTATGCAGAATATAAAGGGGAAGATGAAACTCTTTTATTAGAAATTCTAAATGATCTGGAAGAAGATTCAAAAGAATGTGATTCCATGAAAGAATGGCAGCAACGTGCAAAAGAATATACCGCAACCATCAAAAGAACAGTTTCCATTGATGAAGAAAAAGACGCAGTCAATCTAACAACTATGCATGGAAGTAAAGGATTGGAATATCAAGTTGTTTTTATGATTGATGTTAATGAAGGAATCACTCCATACGAAAAAGCAGAAACGGTTCCCGAATTAGAAGAAGAACGAAGAATGTTTTATGTAGGAATGACAAGAGCAAAAGAACGCTTATTTGTTATCACAACAAGTATGTTTCGAGGAAAAGATGCAAATCCTTCTGATTATTATTATGAATTGCAAAATATTCTGGAGAAAAAGGAATCATAACAGGCTCTTTTTTCTTTTGGACAAAAATCTTATATGTGAAAAAAATAAATGAATAAATCTTTCATATTTAAGATAGAAGAAAGATGGACAAAAATTGTGATTTTTCGTAAAATAGAAAATAACAGGAGGAGTAAAAGTAAAACGCATTAAACGTGGTATGTCGTTCAAGGATGCATCGTTCATGGGGATTATGCGATGGGCTTTCTATAATAAGTTAAAGGAAATATATCCAAATGTCAGTCTGACTTATGGCTACATTACAAAGAACACACGCATTGAAAACAAACTGCCAAAAGATCATTATATAGATGCAAGGTGTATCAGTGGTAATCCGAAAGCAGTATCTGACTGGGGTGTGTACTACCAAAAGAAAATACGTTGTCATAATCGTAAGATATATAAGAATACCATCCTCAAAGATGGTTATCGTAAACGAAATCAAGCACCATATGAAGTGATGGGGTTTAGACTCTACGACAAAGTCAGATGGAAGCAACAGAATTGTTTTATCTTTGGCAGACGTTCTACAGGTAGAATGGATTTAAGACTTTTAGATGGTACCAAAGTAAATGCATCTGTTGGATATAAAAATCTTAAGATGTTAGAAATGTGTAAAAATATACTTATTGAATTAAGAATGGAGGTTTAAGGCGGTTCCTCTCGCAGACAAGCCTGTGAGTTTCCCCGCCAAGAAGTTTATGATACGAAAGCGATTATTAGTAACAGGATTAGCAATGAGCATGTGTCTCAATCAGATGCCGCCAACAGTCTTAGTGAGAGCATCTCAAAACACAAACAGCAATTCAAAATTTGAAGTAGAAGTAAAAAATTCAAAAGCTTCAAAGTATGGATATATTAAACCTACTGGACAATCTTATGCGACAAATCCTAAGTCAAAATTGAAGAAAGCAGCACAGTTGCCAGCACATTATGGATCAATGGAAAAAGACGTTCGTGATCAAAACCCATTTGGAACCTGTTGGGCATTTGCAGGGACAGGAAGCTTTGAATATGCAGTGGATAAAAAAACAGGGAGCAATACAGATTATTCAGAAGAACATATGATTCAGAGATTATCGAAAAATGGAGATACTGAGTATCAGATCACAAGTAAAGATACTGGTGGAAATGAATATATGTATTCTGGATATTTTACATCTGGATACGGCCCAGTATCAGATAGCCTTTTCCCATATGATACAACAAAATCAACTCTGCAGATCATTCCGTCTATTTTAAATGCAAAAGGAAATTATCGTGCAACAGATGTGCAGTTTTTTAAAACAACCGATGATGCAAATGGTGCTTTAAACAGTGAGACCGTCAATACAGTAAAACAGGCAGTTTATAATAATGGAAGTGCTACCTGTGGAATCACATGGGACAGTAGTATGATCCAGAAAGACAAGGTGTCTTATTACAATAATGACGATAATGCACGAAATGATTCGAATCACGAGGTTCTGATCGTAGGATGGGATGATGATTACAGTGCGGATCATTTTGACGGTGTAGCGAAAAATGGAGCATGGTTGGTTCGAAATAGTTGGGGGAACAACATTGGAGATAACGGATATTTCTGGGTATCTTATCAGGATAAATCATTGATTCCTTCCTGTACCATCAAAAGTTATGAAGAAGTCAGTGATGATGATACAATCTACAACCTGGATGAAAGTGGAGCGCTTTACCCTCAGGTAACTTATGATGGAACTTCGCAAGTCGGATTTATCAACTCTTTTTCTTTGAAGAAACGAGAGAAATTAAAAGAAGTGACATTTTATGAAGCAGAAACAGGAGCACAGTATCAGCTGTTTTATATTCCGGTCAAAGATGATGGATCATTAGATATCGGGAACAAACAGGCAATCACAGAGAAAAAGACCTTAGATTTTCCTGGATATCATACAGAAAAGATCACGAAAGAGATCAATGTAAAAAAAGCTGCGATCATGGTAATGATCGATAGTAACGAAGACAGTGCCGGCCTTGGAGCTGAGGGATCCATTTCTGATGGCAGAAAAAAACTTTATATCCCGACATTAGAAAAAGGACAAAGCTATATTTATGCCAATGGAGAGTTAGGCGATCTCTATGACATGGGGACTAATTTTGGGAACTGGTCTATCAAGCTAGTGACCGAAAAGGCAGATTCTGCCTTTTATGCAAAAGACCATAAAAACAGTACAGATCTTGGAAGTTTTCAGTGGACGGGTAGTTCTGTAAAGCCTTCCATTGGAGATATCGTTTCTGAAGATGACGGTAGTGTTTTAAAACGGGGAACAGATTATGAACTGGAATATGAGAATAACACGAATCCCGGAACTGCTACTGTAAAAATCACAGGACTTGGAAAATATGCAAAGTGTTCGCTTACTTTCACATATACCATCGAAAACAAAACGTTCCATATTGAAGGAAAAAAGGATGGCGATTCATTAGATGATAAAGACTGGACAGGAGAAGAAATAAACCCTAGTGTTGGAAATGTATTATCTGATTATGACAACCGAGTATTGGAAGAAGGCACTGATTATAAACTTGTTTATTCTGATAATATCAATGTTGGAACAGCAACGGTAAAAGTGATCGGAATGGGAGATTATGAAGGATGTAATCTAACGTTCATTTATAAGATCGCAGAAAGCTGCGGTTATAATGGATTTTATGTAGAAAATGCAAGTGACAAAAGCGACTTAGGTTCTGTAAAATGGACAGGCGATCCGATCAGAAAAAAGCCTGGAGCAATTCGTTGTTCACATTGTAAAAAGGAATTAACTGAAGGAACAGATTATGAACTGGAATATAAGAATAATATAGATCCTGGAACTGCTACTGTTACAGTAAAAGGCATTGGAAAATACAAAGGATATGAGCAGAGTTTTACTTACACGATCGAGCATCGAACATTTCATCTAAATCATCATCAAAACCATGATAATATTGGAACTGTGAAATGGACTGGAAAAGAAGTAAATTATCTTCCAGAAAATATTGTGTCTGATCATAATGAAACAGTTTTAGAAAAAGAAAAAGATTATAAGGTCGAATATACAGATAATATTGAACCAGGAACAGCATCCATAAAAATAATCGGAATCAATGATTACAAGGGATGCGAGCTGAAATTCACTTATACGATCGAACCAGACTGTGGATATGGCGGATTTTATGCAGAAATGCATCAAAATGGCACAGATTTAGGGAAATTTGATTGGACAGGATCTGATGTGCAGCCTTATCTTGGAAAAATCTTATGTAAACATTGCAATAAAGAATTAGAAGTTGGTAATGATTATATCATTCAATACAGTAACAACATCGATCCTGGTAAAGCGACAATGAAAGTTACTGGAATTGGAAAATATAAGGGTTACGAACAGAGCTTCACTTATACAATTGGACATAAAACATTTACAGTAGGAAATCATAAAAATGGAGATTCTTTAGGAAAAGTTAAATGGACTGGAAAAGAATTAAAATATGATATTGGGGCTGTTGTAGATGCATCTGGAAAACGTCTGGAAGAGAATAAAGACTATACAGTTGCTTACAGCAACAATGTAAAACTAGGTACTGCTACAGTAAAAGTTACAGGACTTGGAGAATACAAAGATAATTCTTATGATTTCACATTTGAGATCTTAGAAGATTGTGGATATGGTGGATTCTATGTAGAAGATCTTGATGATGGAGCATCTTTAGGCTCTTACAAATGGACAGGAGAAGCGATTGAAAAACGTCTAACACAGATTCTTTGCAAACATTGTGACAGAGAATTATTGGAAGGAACAGATTATACCATTGAATATTCTGATAATGTGGAACCTGGAACAGCAACAGTGAAGATCATAGGATTAAATCAATTCAAAGGATATGATAAGACATATCACTATACGATCGAGCATAAAACATTTCACAACAGTCGATTTGAAGATGGAGAAGATCTTGGAACAGTTGAATGGACAGGAAAAGAGACAACGATCGATCTAGAAAGAATCTTATCTGATCATCAGGATGAATTATTGGTGGAAGGAAAAGATTATGAAGTTACATATTCAGACAATATTAAGCCAGGAACAGCAAAAGTAACAATTACCGGTCTTGGAGATTACAAGGGATGTGAACTGAATTTTACATACAAGATTCATAAAACGATTCAGTCAACGACAACAGAGTCAAAACCTGAAACGATACCTAGTGTACCTAACACGCCTAGTACAACAGCTCCTGAAACTGCAACATCAACAACAGCAAAACGTCCAGGGACAAAAAAGATTACTGTAAAGAAAGCTGCGATCCAGAAGATCAAAGCATTAAAGAAATCGTTTACGATCAATATCTTAAAGAATAAGGATCAGGTCACAGGATACCAGATCAGCTATTCTTACAAGAAGAACTTCAAAGGACAGAAGGTAAAGGCTCTCAAGAAGTTCAAATACAAAAAGATCAGAGTAAAACGCAAAAAACACACGATCACTTCTTACAAAGTAAAAGGACTCAAGAAAAAGAAGACGGTTTATGTCAGAGTCAGAGCTTACAAACAGGTTGGAAAAACTAAGGTTTATGGCAAGTGGAGTAGTGTGAAGAAAGTAAAAATTAAATAAGATGGAAAAGGACAGATTCTTAATTGAGTCTGTTCTTTTTTGTCTAAATATATACTCACACAACAACAAATCTTATATATGAAAAACTTTTCGGAAAAATTCGTTCATATTTATCTTTGAAGAGGTAAGACCGGATGCTGCCAGTGAATTGGAGGTATCCGAGATGAGAATCGATATAGTAGTCATCATAACGATTGTTGTAACTCATTACGCTGAGAAGATATTAGATGTTTTCGATAGAAAAGTTGTTGCAGTCATAAGAAAAATTAAGACAAAAATAAAAGAAAGCTTCAAACATAAAACACAAAAACCTGATCTAAAGATAAGAAAAAGAGCCAATGTGTACCAGACATTGACTCAAGATTTTTCTGAAAATGAACACCAATCATTTTCAGAAATTACAAAGGTATCCTGATCATAAATAGGATCAGTTGATAAAAAACCAAAAACAAGCATCCGGATATTCTCTTTTGACAGAGGATATTCGGAAATCTTACATATTTAATATGAAAGATTTTTATGATTTTGAAAACCATATATAAGATTTTCTCCATTCATCACTTGTTATATCTTAAGTATGAGTGATGTGATGGCAGATAACCGTAAGACATTTTCTTGGAAATCTTGCATATTTAAAATATAAGAGAAAAAATACAGTTAAGAAAGGAAGTAAAAAAAATGAAACATATCAAGAAAATTTTAATCCCTGTAGCCATTGTAGGAGGAATCACAATTGTGATTGCAAAATTATGTAAAAAAGAGTCATCTGATCACATTGATCTTACTTTGAATGATGATGACATTGATGAGATCGAAAAAGAAATGGAGAAAGACATAGAAGTCATGCCTGAAATTTCTGAGGAGAATGAGACAGAAGTCTGGGATTTCGGGGATTTAATATAATGTAAGAATGGCCATCAAATGGCTGTCTTTTTTTTGCCTTTCAATCTTTCATATTTAATATGAAGTATTTTTTTTGAAAGGAAAATCATTATGAAAAAAATATTTGGTATTTGTTTTTATAATGTCGGTAATCCTGTTTGTGGCATCAAAGCAAAATGTAAGGGCCTATTAATTTAGGCTCTTTTTTTATATGTGAAAAACTTTTTTTTTTAAATCTATCATATTTAAAGTAGAACGGAATGTTCTTATTACGAAGAAAGACGGA
>ERZ791879.949-NODE-949-length-16558-cov-2.691208_pt1 | contig 16558 bp, 9 predicted proteins | sample MGYA00510162_ERZ791879 | MGnify/ENA primary metagenome ERZ791879 (study PRJEB30046, sample SAMN00792113) | human gut metagenome | study: EMG produced TPA metagenomics assembly of the A metagenome-wide association study of gut microbiota in type 2... | reverse complement strand
TTGGCTTTATTGCTATGTTGCTCTACTTCGTTGCCGGCGCAGAAAGCGAAAACGTATATTCCCTGGAAGAACGGCAAACTGGTGGTGTCCGAGGAGGGACGTTACCTGAAGCATGAAAATGGAGTACCTTTCTTCTGGTTGGGTGAAACCGGATGGCTGATGCCGCAACGCTTGAATCGTGACGAGGTTTCTTACTATCTGAATAAGTGCAAGGATGCCGGATATAACATGGTGCAGGTGCAGGTATTGAACGGTGTGCCTTCCATGAATATTTACGGCCAGTATTCCATGACAGACGGTTTTAATTTCAAAGATATCAACCGCAAAGGGATTTATGGATATTGGGATCACATGGACTATATTATTAAAAGTGCCGCTTCACGGGGCATCTATATAGGGATGGTATGTATTTGGGGAACTCCCGTGGAACAAGGGCTGATGAATGAAAAAGAAGCCGTGGCATACGGTAAGTTTCTTGCAGAACGTTACAAGGATGAGCCGAATATTATTTGGATGATAGGAGGGGATATCCGCGGTGATAATAAGACGGAGGTATGGGATGCGTTGGCAAACAGTATCCGCAGCATAGACAAAGGTCATCTGATGACTTTCCATCCGCGTGGACGTACCACGTCGGCTACTTGGTTTAATGACCGCGAATGGCTGGATTTCAATATGTTCCAAAGCGGACACCGTCGTTACGGGCAGCGTAACGGTGATGGTGATTATCCTATCGAAGAGAATACGGAAGAAGATAACTGGCGTTTTGTGGAAGCCAGTCAGGCAAAGACTCCGTTGAAACCGGTGATTGATGACGAACCTATTTATGAAGACATTCCACAGGGGCTGCATGATCCCAATGAAACCCGTTGGAATCAGCACGATGTGCGTCGTTATGCCTATTGGTCGGTGTTTGCCGGATCATTCGGGCACTCATACGGTCATAATGATATCATGCAATTTATCCGTCCCGGATATGGAGCCTCTTTCGGTGCCGACGGACGTAAGAAAGCATGGTGGGATGCTTTGGAAGACCCCGGTTTCAATCAGATGAAATATCTGAAGAACTTGATGCTGACTTTTCCTTTCTTTGAACGTATGCCCGATCAGAGTGTCATTGCAGGAACTAACGGCGAACGCTATGACCGTGCCATCGCTACCCGTGGAAATGACTATTTGCTGGTTTACAATTACTCAGGACGTCCTATGCAGATCGATTTGAGCAAAATCAGCGGTGCGAAAAAGAATGCATGGTGGTATAGCGCGAAGGACGGTAAGTTGGAATATATCGGTGAGTTTGACAGTAAAGTCACTTCTTTCCAGCATGATAGCGGTTATCTGAGCGGTAATGACCAGGTTCTGATTGTTGTGGATTCTGCGAAGGATTATGTGCAGAAAGCTTGGACAGCCTTGCCGGATGCCATACAGAAATGGAATAAGTAAGAAATATGCATATCATGAAAAAACAAGTATTATTAATCATTCTTCTGGCACTTCCGTTGTGGTTGAAGGCAGCGGATGTTTCGGTTACCGGCCTGCGTACCGAGCAGATGGTAGATCCCATGGGGTTGGATACTGCTGCTCCCCGTATGAGCTGGCGGTTGGAATCTTCTCAAAGAAATGTGATGCAGACCGCCTACCGGATCTTGGTTGCGTCTTCTCCTGAACTTTTAGCACAGGATAAAGGAGATTTGTGGGATTCCGGAAAAGTGGAATCCGATGCGTCCGTATGGATTCCCTATCAAGGGAAGCGTTTGAAAAGCAATCAGCGTGTTTACTGGAAAGTGAGAAGCTATACCAATCGCGGTGAGACAGAATGGAGCGAGCCTGCCCGATGGGGGATGGGACCTTTAGGTGAGATTCATTGGAAAGGACGATGGATAGGTTGGGACGCTGCGTTTGCATGGGATCGGGAAGATTCACACAGCCGTTTGAGCTCTCGTTATTTACGCACGGAATTTAAAACGCAAGCCAAGGAGATAAAGTATGCTACCCTTCATTTGTGCGGTTTGGGTATGTACGAACTGTTCATTAACGGCCAGCGGATAGGTGATCAGGTATTGGCGCCGGCTCCAAGTGATTATCGTCGTACTGTGCTTTACAATTCTTTTGATGTCACCAAACAGGTTGCCGGAGGAAATGCCGACAATGCCATCGGAGTGACCCTGGGCAACGGACGTTTCTACACTATGCGTCAAAATTACAAACCTTATAAGATTCCTACTTTTGGTTACCCCAAGTTGCGTCTGAATCTGATTATAGAATATACCGACGGCAGTATCCAGCGCATCAACAGTGATGAGAAATGGCGTTTGACGGCTCAAGGGCCTATACGTAGCAATAATGAATACGATGGTGAGATTTACGATGCCCGTATGGAATTGGGAAACTGGACACAGCCCGGTTATGATGATTCCAAATGGCTGAAGGCGCAACGTGCTTCATTGCCGTATGGTACACTCCGCGGCAATACCGCTCCCAACATGAAAGTGATGAAAACGCTGAAGCCGGCTGTCTTCAAGCAATATGGTGACCGTTATATGATTGATTTCGGTCAGAATATGGCAGGATGGGTGCGTATTAACATAGCGAAAGCCGCTGCGGGAGATACGATTTGCATACGTTATGCCGAACGGGTAAAGAACGACGGTACGGAACTGGATGTGGAAAATCTCCGCCATAGCCAGAGTACGGATTATTATATCTGCAACGGTAAAGAAAACAACACCTCCTGGAGTTCTCGTTTTTCTTATCATGGATTCCAATATGTAGAAGTGACAGGTTATAAAAATCTGAAAGCGGAAGATTTGGTTGCTGAAGTAGTATATGATGACTTGGAAGATAACGGTACTTTCGAGTGTTCCAATGATATCATGAACCGGGTTTATCGGAATGCCTGGTGGGGGATTTCCAGTAATTATAAAGGAGTGCCTTTGGATTGTCCGCAGCGTGACGAGCGCCAGCCCTGGCTTGGCGACCATGCTATGGGAACGTGGGGGGAAAGTTTCATGTTCAACAATGGAAACACCTATGCCAAATGGGCGGATGATATCCGTGAAGCGCAGCGTGAAGACGGTTGTATTCCTGATATTTGTCCGGCTTATTACAATTATTATACATCGGAAATGACGTGGTCGTCCACATTCCCGGTAATCTGTGATATGGTTTATGAACAGTTCGGCAACATCGAACCTATTCGTAAGAATTATGCCGCTATCAAGAAATGGATGCACCATATACGCAGTGAGTTCACCACAGAGGATGGAGTGATTAACGCCGATAAATACGGTGACTGGTGTATGCCTCCCGAATCACCGGAATTGATTCACAGTCAGGACCCTGCCCGCAAGACGGATGGAGCACTGATTGCTACAGCCTACTATTACAAGGTATCGCAAATGCTGGCCAAGTTCGCCCGTTTGCAAGGTCTGGAAGATGAGGCGAAGGAATTCGAGAAGGATGCAGCAAAAATCAAAGACTGCTTCAACGCCCGTTTCCTTACGGTTAAGAAGGGAACTTCTCCGGTACAAACGCCGCATGTTCTTTATCCCGACAGCATATTCTATGGTAACAATACGGTGACGGCCAATATCCTGCCGCTGGCTTTCGATATGGTTCCTGAGGCCTATAGGGAAGAAGTGGAGAAAAATGTAATAACAGGCATTATCACCCGGAATAAAGGTCATATCAGCAGTGGGGTGATAGGTATGAACTGGATGATGCGTGAGCTTACCCGTATGGGGCGTGGCGATGTTGCTTTCCTGTTGGCAAGCAACAAGACTTATCCCAGTTATGGCTATATGATAGAAAAGGGAGCTACTGCCATTTGGGAATTGTGGAACGGTGATACCGCCAATCGTTGGATGAACAGTTGTAACCATGTGATGATATTGGGTGATCTATTGACTTGGTATTTCCGTGATTTAGCCGGATTTAATCCGGCACAGCCCGCTTACAAACAAATCATCCTTAAACCTGATTTTTCCATCCAGGAGTTGAGTCATGTCAAGGCTTCGCACAACACTTTATATGGCAAGATGATTAGTAACTGGAAGAAGACCCTTACGCATTTGGAATGGGATATCACGGTTCCCTGCAATACCACTGCATTGGTTTATCTTCCAACGTTGGACGAGAAGGCGGTAAAAGACAAGGACGTTACCTTTGTACGTCGGGAAGGCAACTCTACCGTATGGAGTGTTCCTTCGGGGAACTATCATTTTTCGGTTAGCATGGACCCTTCTTCAGGTAAAAACCGTGCAGGTATCGTGGAAGATCAGTTCCTATACGAACAAGCTTCTTTTCCCGAATGTCACGGCGCTACTATTGTGGAATTGAAGAACGGAGACCTGGTAGCCTCTTTCTTTGGAGGCACTAAAGAGCGTAATCCGGATTGTTGTATCTGGGTATGTCGCAAGCCGAAGGGCGCGACGGAATGGAGTGCACCTTATCTGGCTGCCGACGGGGTGTTTAGTCTGGATGATCCGCAGGCTGTCTTGGCAGGCATTACGGCAGAATCCACTCCGGCGGATGCCAGCCCCGTGGCTTCTACGTTTAAAGGGGACAAGTCCCGGGCACGCCGCAAGGCTTGTTGGAATCCTGTGCTTTTCCAGATCCCCGGCGGAGATCTGATCCTGTTCTATAAAATAGGATTGAAAGTAGCCGATTGGAGTGGTTGGCTGGTACGTTCTAAAGATGGTGGAAAAACTTGGAGCCAACGTGAACCGTTGCCCAAAGGTTTCTTAGGTCCTATTAAAAATAAGCCGGAGTATGTGGATGGCCGTATCATTTGTCCTTCCAGTACGGAAGGCGATGGAGGATGGCGTATCCATTTTGAAATTTCGGATGATAAAGGAAAGACTTGGAAGATGGTAGGTCCTGTAGAGGCGGAAATGAGTGTGCCTACAGCTTTGCGTAAGGCAAATGCGGCCAATGTAGACGATCAGGAAGGCGGTGAAGCCATAAAAGGAGAAGGCGAGAAGCCTATTTATGCTATCCAGCCCAGCATTTTGCGTCATAAGGATGGGCGTTTGCAGGTACTTTGCCGTACACGTAACGCACAGATTGCCACTTCATGGAGCAGTGACAACGGTGAAACATGGAGCAAAGTCACTTTGCTTGATGTTCCCAATAATAATTCGGGCACGGATGCCGTAACCATGAAAGATGGCCGCCATGTATTGATTTATAATGATTTCAGCACATTGCCGGGTACTCCGAAAGGGCCGCGTACACCGTTGTGTGTGGCGGTTTCGGATGATGGCATTCACTGGAAGAATGTAATGACATTGGAAGACAGCCCCATCAGCCAGTATTCTTATCCGTCCATCATTCAGGGCAAGGATGGCAAACTGCATGCCGTATATACCTGGCGCCGTCAGCGTGTGGCTTATAAAGAGTTGGATTTGAGCAAACTGAAATAATACAATTGTGGATAAAGGAATTCTTTGATAGAGAGTATTGGAGAATTTGAAAAAAACGGGTGTCTGAAATAAAAATCAGATACCCGTTTTTTTGAAAACAGACTCCCATTATCCGCCAATGAAAGCTCTTTCTAAAGATACAGAATATGAAATAATTATAAATAGAGTACAAACGTTTCTTATTATCGTCCTCCCTTTATAAAGAAAAGAATAAGTGACAGATTATTATGAAAAGCATTAGACTACTACTTTTACTGGCTTCCGGAGTAACTACGGGAGCATTTGCCCAGTCGGGCGGGCTGACGGATATGAGCCAAAGTCGTTTTGCCAAGATGGCCAATACGGAATTAGGTGCCGTGCATTGGACAGATGGCTTTTGGGGCGACCGTTTCAATGTATATAGCCATACCTCCTTGCAAAGTATGTGGGACACATGGAACAATCCCGATGTTTCGCATGGCTTCCGTAACTTTGAAATAGCTGCCGGTGTTTGCGAGGGCGAACATTGGGGACCTCCCTTTCATGACGGTGATATGTATAAATGGATGGAAGGGGTGGCTTCCGTGTATGCCGTCACGAAAGATCCCGAATTGGATAAACTGATGGATCACTTCATTGAACATGTGGTGAAAGCCCAGCGTGCGGACGGTTACATCCATACCCCTGTCATCATCGAGGAAAAGAATAAGGGGATTGACACTCATTCGGACAAACAGCAACAGACGGTAATTGGCACCAAAGTAGGCGGTGAGGACGAGAAAGGTGCATTTGCCAATCGTCTGAATTTTGAAACCTACAATTTGGGGCATCTGATGATGGCAGGTATCATTCATCGCCGTGCCACCGGAAAGACTACTTTATTCGATGCTGCCGTAAAAGCGACGGACTTCCTCTGTCATTTCTATGAAACCGCTTCTGCGGAACTGGCAAGAAATGCCATTTGTCCCTCCCATTATATGGGTGTGGTGGAAATGTACCGTGCTACAGGGAATCCCCGTTATCTGGAACTTTCCAAGAATCTGATTGATATCCGTGGAATGGTGGAAAACCGCACCGATGATAATCAGGACCGTATTCCGTTCCGTCAGCAATACAATGCGATGGGACATGCCGTGCGTTCCAATTACCTGTATGCCGGTGTGACCGATGTGTATGCCGAAACAGGAGAAGACCAACTGATGAAAAACCTGACCAGCATCTGGAAAGACATTGTGACCCGCAAGATGTATGTTACAGGAGCGTGCGGTGCGCTGTATGACGGCACTTCGCCGGATGGAACCTGCTATGAGCCGGACAGCATTCAGAAAGTACACCAAAGCTATGGCCGTCCTTATCAGTTGCCTAATAGTACGGCGCATAACGAGACCTGTGCCAATATCGGCAATATGCTTTTCAACTGGCGTATGCTGGAAGTGACGGGCGATGCCAAATATGCGGATATTGTGGAAACCGCCCTTTACAACAGTGTGTTGAGTGGTGTCAGTCTGGATGGAAAGAAATATTTCTATACCAACCCGTTGCGCATCAGTGCGGATTTGCCATACACACTTCGCTGGCCTAAAGAACGTACCGAGTATATCAGCTGCTTCTGTTGTCCGCCTAATACGCTGCGTACCGTTTGTCAAGCCCAGAACTATGCTTATACGGTGACTCCGAATGCGGTATATTGCAATTTGTATGGAGCGAATACACTGGCTACAACTTTGAAGGAAACGGGAAAGATCGGGCTGGTGCAAGAAACGGAGTATCCGTGGGAAGGCGCTGTGAAGCTGACTGTTCCCGAAGCTCCGAAACCGTCAAAGAAGAAAGCGTTTTCTTTGTTCCTCCGTGTTCCTGACTGGTGCGAGAAGGCAACTTTGAAGGTAAATGGCGAACCGGTGCAAGGAACCTGGAAAGCGAATACATACGCCGAGGTAAACCGCATCTGGAAGAAAGGGGATTGTGTGGAATGGGTGATGGATATGCCTGTAAAATTGCTGGAAGCAAATCCGTTGGCCGAAGAAATCCGTAACCAGGTAGTGGTGAAACGTGGCCCGTTGGTCTACTGTTTGGAAAGTATGGATATAGAAGGCGGGCATAAGATAGACAATGTGCTGATACCTGCCGATATCCGGTTGACTCCGAAAAAAATAACCATCGAAGGCAGTCCGATTGTCGCATTGGATGGTACTGCCCGTCTGGTCGATGAAGTATCATGGAAAGATACCTTGTACCGCGAGGTAGGAAAGGCCGACAAACCGGTCCATATCCGTCTGATTCCTTATTATGCATGGGGAAACCGCGGAAAGGCTGAAATGACGGTATGGATGCCTTTGGCACGGACTAATCACTAACCACTTACCCCTAATTAGTTACAAATGAAAAAAATATTCATAACCACTGCCGCGCTGCTGATAGCTTGTACACTGTCAGCAGCCGATTTGTTCGTATCTCCGGAAGGCAATGACCGGAATCCGGGTACCAAAGACTTTCCGAAAGCCACCCTTACAGCCGCATTGCGTCAGGCAAGGGAACTTCGTCGTCTTAATGATGAAAGTGTAAAAGGTGGCATCACCATTCATTTGGAGGCAGGTGACTACCATCTGTACGAACCCGTCTTTATCCGTCCGGAGGACAGCGGGACGGAAGCTTCACCTACCGTCATCACTTCGGATGGAAATGCCGTTCTGAATGGTGGGGTGGAAATCAGGAACTGGAAGAAGCAAGGAAAGTTGTGGGTAGCCGATGTTCCTATGTTTAACGGGCGTCCGCTGGATTTCCGGCAACTGTGGATCAATGGGCAAAAGGCTGTTCGTGCAAGGGATGTGGCAGACTTTGAAAAGATGTACCGCATCATCAACAACGACCCCCAAAACGAAATACTGTGGGTACCTGCCGCTGCCGTAAAGAAAATACAGAAGGCCCGATATGCCGAAATGGTCCTTCATGAAATGTGGTGTGTGGCAAATCTCCGTATCAAGTCGGTAGAAATACAGGGAGACAGTGCCGCCGTGCGTTTCCATCATCCTGAAAGCCGCATCCAGTTCGAACACCCGTGGCCGCGTCCTATGGTGACCAAGGATGGTCACAACTCGGCTTTCTATCTGACCAATGCCATGGAATTGCTGGATGAACCCGGCGAGTGGTATCACGACATTGAAAGCCGTAAAATATATTATTATCCTCGGAAAGGAGAGAAGATAAGCAAAGCCGTAGTTCCCGGCATCGAAACGTTGGTATGGGTGGAAGGAACGATAGACCGTCCGGTAAAGCACATCCGTTTTGACAATATTGCTTTCCAATATACCACCTGGATGCGTCCCTCTTTGCAAGGTCATGTTCCTCTTCAGGCAGGTATGTACATGACAGACGGATATAAAATCCGTCCTTCCATGATTCGTAAGAACAATCATAAGCTGGATAATCAAGGTTGGTTGGGCCGTCCGGCATCGGCAGTCGTAGTCAAGGCTGCCTGGGATATTGATTTCGAGAAGTGCCGTTTCCAGCATTTGGGCTCTACAGGCATTGATTATGAATGGGCCACCGATGGAGGACATATAAACGGCTGTCTGTTCCGTGATATTGCCGGGAACGGTATTGTAGCGGGCAGTTTCAGCCCTGCCGCTCACGAAACACATCTTCCATACGATCCCGCCGACCGTCGTGAGGTCTGTACCGGACTGACCATTTCCAACAACTACATCAACGATGTGACCAATGAAGACTGGGGCACTTTGGGCATTTGCGCCGGTTATGTAAGTGATATCAATATCGAGCATAATGAAATCAGTGATGTATCCTATTCGGGCATCAGTCTGGGATGGGGGTGGACACGTACAGTAAACTGTATGCGCAATAACCGCGTGCACGCCAACCTGATTCATCACTATGCCAAGCACATGTATGATGTAGCCGGTATTTATACATTAGGTTCACAACCCCATAGCCGGATTACGGAAAATTGTGTTTCCGACATATTTTCACCCGGTTATGCACACGATCCCAATCATTGGTTCTATCTTTACACCGACGAAGGATCTTCATTTATCACCGTCAAGGACAACTGGACGGAAGGAGAGAAGTTTCTGAAGAACGCCAACGGTCCGGGTAATACATGGGAAAACAATGGTCCGATGGTGAACGACAGCATCAAGGCAAATGCCGGACTGCCCAAAGAATATAGCTATTTGAAGGAAAAATAAAACGTGATACCATTATGAAAAACAAACTTGCCACTTTAGTCGGAGCACTTGCATTGAGTGCTGCCGCCTCCGCCCAGACCTGGATCTGGTATCCGGGTGATTATGAGATATGGCTGGGCAACCGGATGAACAACCGCCGTACGGAACGCGGTGCTTTTTTCCCTCCCTTCTGGAAAACGGACAGCCATTATGTGGTAGTGGAATTCAGCAAGAAATTGGATCTGGCGGAACCGGAAGAAATCTTCATTGCCGCCGAAGGAAAATACAATGTGAAATTGGACGGCAAACTGCAATTCGGTATGCCCTCCACCTTGAAACTCCCCGCAGGAAAACACAGTCTGAACATCAAAGTGTGGAATCAGTCCACTCCCCCCACTATTTATGTGAAAGGAAAAACCGTAAATACGGACAAGACCTGGAAAGTAACCTACGAAGACAAGGAATGGATAGACGAAAGCGGAAAAGCCAGTGATACTTCTGCCACCGTTTATATGGATGCAGGGTGTTGGAACTTTGACGGAGCCACCCAACTGCCTTCCAAGTTTTCATTGGCCAGAAAACCGATGAAAGCAGTTTCCTCCACTCCCCGGAAAGAAGGGGTATTGTACGACTTCGGAAAAGAAACCTTTGGTTATATCACTCTGAAAGAGGTAAAGGGAAAAGGAACGATCCATATCTATTACGGTGAAAGTCCTGAAGAAGCCTTGGATACGGAATATTGCGAAACATTGGACAAATTGCTGGCAGAGCCGGGGCAGATAACCGATCTGGCCATCCGGAATACACGGAAACTATACGATGAATACACGTTGGACAACAGCAAGGCCTTCCGTTATGTCTATGTCACTTGCGATCCGGGAGTAACGATACAGGACGTTTCCATGCAATACGAATACCTGCCCGAAGAGTACCGGGGCTCATTCAAATGCAATGACGAAGAGCTGAACCGCATCTGGGAAGTAGGAGCATACACCATGCACCTTACTACCCGTGAATTCTTTATCGACGGCATCAAGCGCGACCGTTGGGTATGGAGTGGCGATGCCATCCAGAGCTACCTGATGAACTACTATCTGTTCTTCGATAATGAAACCGTGAAGCGTACCATCTGGCTGCTTCGTGGAAAAGACCCTGTGACCAGCCACAGCAATACCATTATGGACTACACCTTCTATTGGTTCCTCAGTATTTACGATTACTATATGTACTCCGGTGACAAAGACTTTGTAACCCAACTCTATCCGCGTATGCAAAGCATGATGGACTATGTATTGGGACGCACCAATGCCAACGGTATGGTGGAAGGCATGACCGGTGACTGGGTATTCGTAGACTGGGCAGACGGTTATCTGGACAAGAAAGGAGAACTCTCCTTTGAGCAAGTCTTGTTCTGCAAGAGTTTGGAAACCATGGCGCTTTGTGCCGGTCTGGCCGGCAATACGGCAGACAAAACCAAGTATGAGAAACTGGCTTCCGCTTTACGTTCCAAGCTGGAACCCGCTTTCTGGAATGAGCAGAAACAGGCGATGGTACACAACCGCGTTCAGGGCAAGCAGAGTGAGTCCGTTACCCGCTACGCCAATATGTTCTCTGTCTTCTTCAATTATCTGAATGCCGATAAACAGCAGACCATCAAACACACCGTATTGCAGAATGACAGTATATTGAAAATCACCACTCCTTATATGCGTTTCTATGAACTGGAAGCACTGTGCGCCTTGGGCGAACAAGAATCGGTGATGAAAGAAATGAAAGCCTATTGGGGCGGTATGTTGAAAGAAGGAGCTACCAGTTTCTGGGAGAAATACAATCCCGAAGAAACAGGTATCCGGCATCTGGCCATGTACGGACGTCCATACGGCAAAAGCCTCTGCCATGCATGGGGAGCCAGCCCCATCTATTTGCTGGGCAAATACTATCTGGGAGTAAAACCCACCAAACCCGGTTACGAGGAATACTCCGTCACCCCTTGTCTGGGCGGCTTGAAATGGATGGAAGGAACCGTGCCCACTCCATACGGCAATATCCATATCTATATGGATAAGAAAGAGATCCGTATCAAGTCCGACGGCGGAAAGGGAGTGCTGAACATTCCAACCCGGAAAGGAATGAAAGCCATGACCATAGAACCCGGAGAAGAACAAGTCTTCAAATACTGATGGAATAGATCAAAAAAAAGGTGATACCTACCTTCCCAGGCGGGTATCACCAATACTGTTTCGTAAGTTCCCGTTATCCGCTGATAACAGTACTTACCTCTGATCTAACATTAGTTTTCTTATGGGCTTCCGCCTGTATCACTACATTAGGAAGCGGAGATTCTACATCTTGGAAAAAAGTATCTTCCAAAAGCTTCGCTTTTTAGTCTCTTCTTTATTACCTGAACTTTGATAAATATCTTCGTATCCCCATTTGTCATGGATCATTCTGTAAATCATCCCCCATTCGGGCAGTCCTCCCAGATTACGGTCATCAATAAACAAATCCGCCTTCAGTTTTCTGGAGTAATGATTACTTTCCAGGGTTTCTTCCGCATAATTGCTGTTTACGGCATAAAACTCCAGTCCACGCTCCCGGCAGAAATCCACGGCCTCCTGTAATAATTTACCTTCCCGCACACTCCACAGAATAAGGCGATGCCGTTCCTGTTGTAGTTTTTTCAGCGTTTCTATGGCAAAGGGTAGTTCCCTGCCTATTTCGGGATATTTATGCTCCACTATTGTGCCGTCAAAGTCAACTGCTATAATCATTCCTTATATTTTCGAAAATTCTTTAATACGCTGCTCCTCTGCCAGTCTGCATATCAGCAGGGTTCCCTCTTTCTCGGCTATGATATACCCGTCCAGTCCTTGTATTACCGCCTGTTTCAAATGCGGTGTGTGTACAATGCAGTTATTGCATTCATACATTCGGACATTCTCGCCTACAACGGCATTGTTCCGTTCATCTTTGGGCAGCAAGGAATGCAATGAGCCCCAGCTACCCAGATCAGACCATCCGAACTCTGCCGGCAATACATAAATCCGTTCCGCTTTTTCCATTACGGCATAATCTATGGATATACTTTCACAAGCAGGGAACAGCTCTTCTATGGTTTCTTTCTCTCTTTCGGTATAGAACTCCGGATAAATCCTGTCGAACACCTCGGCAATGCCCGGTGCATAACGGCGTATAGCCTCTTCTATGGTCTTTACATTCCATACAAAGATCCCTGCATTCCAGAAATAATTCCCGGCGTCCACATAGTGCCGTGCCGTTTTCAAGTCCGGTTTCTCTTTGAATTCATCCACTCTCCGTATATCCTGATCCACCTCTTCTCCCGCGGCTATATATCCGTATCCCGTTTCCGGGCGGCAAGGTCTGATACCTATGGTTACAATAGCCTTGCTTTGATCTGTCATCAGCAGTGCCTTGGCTATCACCCGGCGGAATTCATCCGTATTGATAACCAATGCATCCGCAGGAGTCACTACGATATTGGCGTGCGGGTGGTGTTTCTTGATTTTCCAGCAAGCGTATGTGATGCAGGGGGCCGTGTTACGTGCAACCGGCTCCGTCAGTATATGATGAGGCGGCACGGATGGCAATTGTTTCCTTACCGTCTCCTTATACTTATCCGAAGTCACTATCCATATATTATCCGGAATGCACAACCCTTTAAAGCGTTCCACTGTCAGTTGTATCAGGCTTTTGCCACATCCCGTCACATCAATGAACTGTTTGGGACATTCCGGCGTACTCATGGGCCAGAAGCGGCTTCCTATGCCGCCTGCCATGATAACGATATGAGTTTCCATAACACGTATGCTTTTTATTTCTTTTTATATTCCAGATACCATTGGTACATCTTGTGCACCCCTTCCTCTATGTCTATTTTGTGATGCCATCCCAGTTCATGCAATTTGGTCACATCGGTCAGTTTGCGCATGGTCCCGTCCGGTTTCTCCGGATTGAATGTAATGCTGCCTTTATATCCCGTTTCCTTTACTATCAGATGAGCCAGGCCGGCGATGGATATTTCCTTTCCCGTGCCGATGTTGATGTGGCAGTTGCGTATCTCTTTTGTGCCGGGACGGTAAGTATCTTTAAAGTCCACATGCTCCATGATGAAAACACTGGCATCCGCCATCTCCTCACTCCATAAGAATTCGCGCAGCGGCGTGCCTGTTCCCCACAGTTCCACCCCGTCCTTGCTGATGCCGTAGTTTTTCAGGACAGCCAGTATCTCCTCTGTTCTGCTCTCTCCGTTTATACCTTCCACCGGGCGCATATCCAGATCATAGCGTATGTTCTCCCAGTCACCCTCGTTCAGGCATTTGGCAAGATGTATTTTCCTGATCATGGCAGGCAGCACATGGCTGCGTTCCAAATCAAAGTTATCATTGGGGCCATACAGGTTCGTGGGCATTACAGCGATATAGTTGGTACCATATTGCAGGTTGAAACTCTCGCACATTTTCAGCCCCGCTATTTTGGCGATGGCGTATGGCTCATTCGTATATTCCAGCGGGGAGGTGAGGAGAGCATCCTCCTTCATCGGCTGCTGTGCATCTCTGGGATAAATGCAGGTACTTCCCAGAAACAATAATTTCTTCACTCCGTGACGGAAGCTTTCCCCTATCACGTTCTGTTGTATTTGCAGGTTCTTGTAGATAAAGTCCGCCCTGTATGTGCTGTTTGCCATGATACCTCCCACGTGGGCGGCAGCAAGGATTACATATTCCGGTCTTTCTTGGTCAAAGAAGTCCTTTACGGCAACTCCGTCCAGCAAGTCCAGTTCCTTGTGGCTTCTGCCGGTCAGGTTGGTGTAGCCCTTTTCTTGCAGGTTACGCCAAATAGCGGAGCCCACGAGTCCGTGGTGCCCTGCTATATAAATTTTGGCTGATTTCTCCATTGAAATTCTTGACTAATGATTTAACAGCTTGCTTTGAGATGAAGTTTCTTCACGAATTTCATATCGTGTTTCACCATGATTTTCACCAGTTCCTCGAATGAAGTCTTGCGGGGATTCCATCCCAGTAACGTTTTGGCTTTGGTAGGATCTCCCAGTAATTGTTCCACCTCTGCCGGGCGGAAATATTTGGGATCCACCTCTACCAGCACCTTGCCTGTAGCTGTGTCAATACCTTTCTCGTTCACACCTTCACCTTCCCAGCGCAAGTCGATGCCCGCTTCCTTGAAAGCAAGGGTGGCAAATTCGCGTACAGTGTGATATTCTCCGGTGGCTATAACAAAGTCTTCGGGCGTATCGTGTTGCAGAATCAGCCACATACATTCCACATAGTCTTTGGCATATCCCCAGTCGCGCAGGGAGTTCAGATTCCCCAAGTACAGTTTATCTTGGAATCCTTGTGCGATGCGTGCCGCCGCCAGGGTAATTTTCCGGGTAACAAAAGTTTCGCCCCGGCGTTCACTTTCGTGATTGAACAAAATACCGTTTACGGCAAACATGCCATAGCTTTCGCGGTAATTCTTGGTTATCCAGAAACCATATTGCTTGGCTACTCCGTATGGAGAACGGGGATAGAAAGGAGTAGTCTCTTTCTGAGGAACTTCCTGCACCAGTCCGAAAAGTTCCGAAGTAGATGCCTGATAAATCTTGGTTTTCTTTTCCAGCCCCAATATACGTACCGCCTCCAGCATGCGCAGCGTACCTACCGCATCCGCTTCCGCTGTGTATTCGGGCACGTCGAAGCTTACTTTTACATGGCTTTGTGCGGCCAGATTATAAATCTCGTCAGGTTGTACGGACTGTATGATACGTATCAGTGAGCTACTGTCCGTCATATCCCCCCAATGCAGGTTCACCAGTCGGTTCTGCTTCATATCCCGTACCCATTCGTCCAGATACAGATGTTCTATACGTGCAGTGTTAAATGAAGAAGAACGTCTCAGGATACCATGTACCTCGTATCCTTTTTCTATCAGGAACTCGGCCAGGAACGAACCGTCCTGTCCTGTGATACCTGAAATCAATGCTACTTTTTTACTCATATTTTGTATTATTATTAAAAAAATGTTTTATATCATGACCTGTCTTCATGCATACTTGCATTTGGACCGGTATAAATAATTCTTATTCTTTTTTATTTGCTGCGTCAGGTTGTATCAGGCTCTCTTCCTCTGCTTCCGGTATTTCACTCCACGGCAGTCTGGCTTCAATGAATTGTGGAATCTTTGAAAGAATTTTGCCTTTCAGCGCCGAGATGGGTTTTATGCCGTGACTTTTATACATTCTCAAGTCCTCCGCCCATTTCAGTTTGCTTTTTCCCGCATCGGTAGAAAGCCCCCCCATTCTCATTTTCACAATGTATTTGTTCAGGTAATATACTTTCAGGTCGGCTTCATACAGATAGCGCACCAGCAAATCCGAGTCGGCGGCTATCTTATAACTTTCGTTGTAAAGCCCCCATTTATCCATACACTCCTTCTTTATATAGACAGTGGGGTGGAGTGGGAGCCATCCGTTTTTCACATTCTCTTTACTGTACCGTCCGCTTATCCAGTTTCGTATCATCTGGTTGGTGTCGTCATAATCTACAAAGACCCCGTTGCCGTATATCATATCCGCATCTTGTTCCTCGAATGTTTTCACTATGTCGGAGATGGTGTGAGATGAGAACAGGAAATCATCGGAGTGAATCAGACCGATAATATCTCCTGTTGCTGCACGTATTCCTTTGTTGATCGCTTCATACATACCTTTATCCGGCTCGGAGATAATTGTATCTATCCCGTTTTTATATTCATTGATGACAGCCAGCGAGTTATCTTTCGACGCTCCGTCCACCACAATGTATTCTATGTCGGGATAATCCTGTTCCAGCACACTTTCTATTGCTCCACGAATGGTGGCTTCCCGGTTGTAGCAGGAAGTGATAATTGAAACTTTCATAATGTTGATGCTTTTATAATGTAAGTGGTTATTTATCTAAATACGTTTCTTTTATGAAT
>ERZ791879.939-NODE-939-length-16720-cov-14.406841_pt1 | contig 16720 bp, 9 predicted proteins | sample MGYA00510162_ERZ791879 | MGnify/ENA primary metagenome ERZ791879 (study PRJEB30046, sample SAMN00792113) | human gut metagenome | study: EMG produced TPA metagenomics assembly of the A metagenome-wide association study of gut microbiota in type 2... | reverse complement strand
ATGGAATTATGTAAATGATTTTCTTACAGGACGAATTAGTAGGAAACAATTTTGGATAAATCTTTTTCATTCATCGGACATCCAAAGGTGGTTACGTGGCTTGAAATACTGTTAAGATCCCGAACTTAAGTGCCCTGAGACATTAGATTAAATTTTGGAAAAAAGGCTGAATGCGAGAACTGCCCAGAAAGAATTAGAAAAACTAACACCATGGAATGAAGAAGTGCAAAGGATGTTTGCTAGAAAAATGGAGTAAAGTACTAGCATTCTATTATTCTAGCAACACCCTAAGATAAATCGCTTACCAATTATAGAGGAATAAAAAGAGGGTAAAAGAACCAAAGAGTGGAAATCCTTAGGCATTAAAAAATCAAAGCATCGAAAGGTAAATTACGTGAAACGTGGATACAGAAATTTTGTAAAAATATACCGAAAGAAATTAGAGAATGTGTTTAAAATTGGATTAAAATATACAGTAGGGACTGTTTGTTATATCATTATAGATCGGGAACGGATCCGTGCTGAGGACAGCGGTGATCTTTTTCTATATTTCCAATGAGGGCGTGAACCTGTTGGAGAATGCAGGGCATCTGGGGCTGCCGATTCCGCAGAAGATGAAGGATGTGCTGGAACAGCTACATGACAGAGGGGAAGGGAGAGAATAGCACTATAAATGATGAATGAGCTTCATATGAAAAAAATGTTAGGTTTTTAGGATTCATCAATTTAGATTTTTTATGAAGTAAAATATGTGTAGATTTTTTTAAAAAATTATTGACGTGCGGAAAACCGTGTGGTAAGGTCTTTTGAAGAAAGAGATTATTTTAAAGGCAAACCTGTTGAAAGGCAGGGGCGCAAAGCCAGAAGGGACTAAAGTCAGAAAGATTGACCATGTCAGCCGGTTGCCACTGTTTCCATATCATCATAATATATGGAAAAGATGTTTGAACAGAAGAGATTCTGATACCTTTTATACTATATAGATGTGTGATTTTAAAGAATATAGTAGGGACACTGGCAGATTTTGGCAAGTGTCCTTTTTGTATGCAAAAATGGGTAACAAAACTAGCAGGGACAGGTTTTCTGTATACAGATAAAAGCAGGATGAAGAAGGCATAAGACGGAGAGAGGATTTTTATAAAATGAAAAATTATGAAGACAAAATATATTCCTTAGGTGAGACTGTAACGGGGCAGACACAGGCCATGTCACAGGCCGTACAGAAAACACTGGAAAATAATGGCGGGGTAGGTATAATGACAGGATCTTATGACCAAAACCTGTCTATTTTGTCTGTGAATAATCTGCTGTTGCATAGTACAGGATATACATTCGATACTTTCATGGAACAGACAAAAGGCTCATTGAGAAACTTCTTTTATGACGAGGAAGATATACTGGAGCGAGACCGTTTTTTGCAGCTTCACGGAACAGGGGAAGCACAGATCCTTGCAGCAGACGGTACAGTGAATAATGTACGGCTTTGTAAAGAGGATGCGACAGATGAGGCGGGCAGACAGATCTGGGTTATGTCCGTACAGGTCAACTGGGATCATGTAAATTTGGCACTGCTCAATGAGGCTATCTATTCCGGTTTCTGGTATTTTGACTGTGACGAAAACAGTGAGATTGTGAATGCAAACTGGAGTCATGAATTCCGAAAAATGCTCGGCTATCATGATACTCTGGACTTTCCGAATAAACTGGAATCCTGGTCAGATCTTCTGCATCCACAGGATAAAGAAAGAGTAATGGTGCAGCTTCAGGCGGCAATTAAGGATAAGACGAACCAGATAAAATACCAGGTAGAGTATCGTATGAGAATGAAGGATAATCAATACCAGTGGTTTCGGGCATCGGCAGAAGTAATACGCCGTCTGGATGGTTCTGCCAGCAGGATTGCCGGGATTTTTATTAACATTGATGCGGAGAAAAAAGAAATCATGCAGGCACAAAAATCTGCTGCTTTCCACCGGGCTTTTACGAAAGCAGATCTGTGCGAGTATTATGTGAATCTGGAAGCGAATACTTTTGATACCTTTAAGGTTGAACCGTCCCTGATGACAGTTTTTGAACAGAGTCGTACATGGGATGAACTGATCCGGCATTTTGTGGATTCCTATGTTGTGGAAACAGATAAGAAAGCGGTAGCTGCTTTTTATGACCGTGGTTATATTGCAGAAAAACTGAAAGGTCTGGAAACGGAATTATCTTTAGAGTGCCGAATCACTCTGGATGGAGAAGAACGATGGGTCCGCAATGTGGTCATACGTGGCGAAATAGAGGATTCAGAATATGCCATGATCTTTCTGCGTGATATCACAGAGGCAAAGGTGGAGAGTGCGCGGCATCTGCAGATAGCAGCGGATAATGCTTCCATGGAGCAGCTGATTCAGAGTATTGTGCGTTTGGTTGACCGCTTTGTTGTCTGTGATCTGGAAAATGACAGATATGAATTCTACAATCTGAATGGACAGATGATATATAAACCTCTGGGATTTTATCATGATTTTCAGATGCAGGTTCTTGAAAAATATAAGACACTGGAACCATTGGAAGCTATAGATATCCTGATAGCCCCGGATAATATTCGAAAGAAACTGAAAAATGAAAATGATATTTATAAGTTTGAGTATTGCAGCTTGGATGAAAAGACTTATAAAATCGCTTCTTATATTCCCTTGGAATGGAAGAATGGAAAGCTGGAAAAGGTATTGCTGGCATCCATGGATGTGACACAGGAGAAGAAAGCAGAGATTGAATCCCGTCAGGCACTGAAAGAGGCTTACCGGTCCGCAGAAAACGCAAATCGTGCGAAAACAGAATTCCTTTCCAATATGTCCCATGATATCCGGACACCAATGAATGCCATTGTGGGTCTGACGGCAATAGCAGGAGCAAATATTGAGAGTCAGGACAGAGTTATTGAATGTCTCAGCAAGATTACAGAATCAAGCCGTCATCTGCTGGGGCTGATCAATGAAGTATTGGATATGGCACGTATTGAAAGTGGAAAAATGACACTGGCACAGGAAGATTTCAATCTGTCAGATCTGGTAGATAATCTTATTACAATTACGAAACCGGTGCTTGATGAACATAAACATAATTTTGATATACACATCAATCATATTGAACATGAGGCTGTTTGTGGTGATAGCTTGAGGATTCAGCAGGTATTTGTGAATCTGATGAGTAATGCGATCAAGTATACACCGGATGGTGGGAATATTATTTTTTCCATAGAGGAAAAGCCAAATGGATTTTCAGAACTTGGATGCTATGAATTTACGATTGAGGATAATGGGATTGGTATGTCACCGGAATTCCAGAAAATCATGTTTGATCCGTTCAGCCGTGCGGATGACCACCGGACAACCAGAGTTCAGGGAACCGGTCTTGGAATGGCAATCAGCAGAAATATTGTGAACCTGATGAATGGCACTATTAAAGTGGACAGTACCTTGCACAAGGGAACTAAAATCACAGTAACAATTTATCTGGAGCTTCAGGAAAAAGAAAAAGAACAGGATAGAGATCTGATGAATCTGCCGGTTCTGGTTGTGGATGATGATAGGACATGCTGTGAAAGTACAGTTGCAACATTAAAGGAAATCGGTATTATGGGTGAATGGGTTCTCTCTGGCAGGGAAGCCATTGAGTGCTGTTATGCACGGCATGAGTTGAAAGATGATTACTTTGCTGTTATTTTAGACTGGAAGATGCCGGATATGGATGGCATAGAAACAGCCAGACAGATCCGGAAGCGGATAGGTAAAGAAATCACCATCATTGTACTGACATCCTATGAATTCAGCGAGATTGAAGAAGAAGCAAAGGCGGCGGGCATAGATGCTTTTATTGCAAAACCACTGTTCCGTTCCCGGCTGACGGCTACACTGCGGCAGTTTACTTCAGGAAGAAAAGAAAAAACAGCAAGAAATTATTTGGAGAAGCTGTCAGAATCAGACTACACGGGAAAAAGGATTCTGCTGGTTGAGGATAATGAGTTGAACAGAGAAATTGCTGGTGAAATTTTGCAGATGACAGGGGCAGAAGTGGAAACGGCAGAAAATGGAAAAATCGCAGTTGAGAAAGTGGAAGCTTCTCCGAAAGGTTCATATGATCTTGTTTTTATGGATATCCAAATGCCTGTTATGAATGGTTATGAGGCAACTGCAGCAATCAGGAGCCTTCCGGGTGAAAAGGGAAAACTGCCTATTGTTGCCATGACTGCCAATGCTTTTGCAGAAGATGTACAGCTGGCCAAAAATACAGGCATGAATGGACATATCGCGAAACCGCTGGATATGAATAAGCTGAATGATGTTCTGGAAAACTGGCTGTAATTGATTTCCGAAGCAACCGCAGTCCATGGCAGTTTTGGTTTTTATAACCGTGCTGATCGTTCTGCTTCTTATCCTGACTGTAATGGTACATATGAGGAACAGAAAACTGAAAAGTACGCTGGAAGAACAGATGGCGGAAAGACGGCTTTTGGATTAGATATGTGCAGATTTTACGGCTGTCTATTATGTTGAATTAAATACCGGTTCCTTTGAAATTCTCCATACGTAGTATCAGCAATTCCAAGAGACGTGAAGAGGATCTTAACTTTGCTGCGGAAAAGGTAATGGAATCCCTGAAATATCTGGTGTCTCTGGTAAATCAGGACAGATATAGTTCTTTACGCTTTTGGCTCATAGTTCATTAAAGCCAGAGTTTTCTATTGAGTATAGAGCAAAAGGGTAGACTATATTAGACAGTCTACCCTTGGATTTAATGATCTCCGTAATGATATCTGCAAGAAAGAATATAAATATTTTCTTCATCAATTCGATAAATAAGACGATCTTTATCATTAATTCGTCGACTCCAATAGCCAGATAGATTACCAGTTAAAGGTTCTGGTTTGCCCATTCCAACATTTCCATTTCTCGAAATATCATTTATTAGTGAATTGATTTTTTTTAGGGTTTTACGGTCCTCGGTTTGCCAATATACATAGTCTTTCCATCCGTTATCCGTGAACAATTTATTCATCTTGCACCTCAATAAGATCATGCTTTGTATATTTCCCAGATTCTAATTGCTCTTTAGATTCCATTAACCAATCATAATTGGATTTGTTTCCCATGACATAGACATTTTCCATTAAATTATTGTATGATTCTTCAGAAATCATAACAACATTTTTATTATTTTTACGTGTAACGATCATAGTTTCATAATCATCTGTTGCTTTATCCATATAATCTTTCAGATTTTCACGAAAATTTGTATAGTTTACTGCTAACATATGGTATCTCCTTTCTTAGCTCGTTTTCTATACTTATATATTACTGTACAGAAAACTGTACGTCAATAGAAATTAATATTTTTATTATTATATGATGTAAGTTTCAAAAGTATAAATTGCGTTTGTGCTTGCACAAATAAGCAATTTATCTAGAGGTGTGGGTAATTCAAGTAAGGCAGTATTAGTGTTTGTAATCTCTCAAAATGTCCATGATATGTAAGCGTATCATGTAATGACTTTTCGAATATCTATATTACATGTTATGTTTTTATACAGGAGATTTTGAAACAGTCAGACGTGTTTCACAAAGAGAGATTATGAGAATCCTGAGTAGTAAAAATTTACTCAGGATTTTTTTACATAAAACTTAAGCTCTTTTTATTGGAACCCGAAATGAAATGATCCGAGGTGTTTCTATTTGTTCAAATTTGATCATATATGCATTTCGATCAGAAAGGATGGATTTAATCCTACCTTGTCCAAAGACATTATGAATGATCTTATCACCAACCTGAAAAGTTTGTTCAGCGACATAACCATCTAAATAGCGATTACTGTAATGAATGTAATTTTTGGTTTCTGCGATCAGAGTATCTTCTGGCTTTTTAACGTATTCTAAAAATTTTTGATCGATATCTAAAATAAATCTAGATGGGTAACGGGTTGATCCATCAAAATTTTTTCCGTGCGATTCACTTAAAAATAAACTTTTCATGGCACGTGACATTGCAACAAATGCAAGACGACGTTCCTCTTCCATTCCCTCAATTGTAGAGGTTTTCTTGGAAGGAAAAATTCCTTCATTTAATGCACATAGGAATACGTGTGGGAATTCCAATCCTTTTGCAGCATGAACGGTCATCAATTTTACTTTGTCAGAATCATCAGTAACGTCACTATTCGTAAATAGGGCAATATGATCAAGATAATCAGGTAGCAGAGCTTCCTCGCCACAAGATATTTCATAATCATAAACAGCTTGTTTTAATTCAGCCAGATTATCAAGACGTTCCTGATTTCCAGTAGTTCGAAGCATTTCTTCATAACCACTTCGATCCAAAATATCAGATAAAACTTCAGAAATTGTTCGTTGCTCATAAGTCACTGAAAAAGCATCGATCAATGAGATAAAATCTTTTGCATCTGTTCCTTTAAAAATTGGATCTTCCACACATTCTTTTAATGCCTCATAAAAAGAACAGTGATGAGCATTTACATATGCTTGAAGAAATTCCATTCGTTTTTTACCGATATTTCGTTTTGGAACATTCACGATCCTTAAAAAAGAGAGATCATCTTTGTATGTGATCATACGCAGATAAGACAGTGCGTCTTTTACTTCCATTCGCTCAAAAAATTGAATTCCACTATAGATGCTATATGGGATTTTCTTTTTTAACAATGTCTCTTCCAAGGTTCGGGTAACGTAATGAGCACGATAAAGAATCGTGATATCCTTATATGAGATATCTTTTTTATGTAATTTTATGATCTGATCTGCGATCCAATCAGATTCCTCTTCTGAAGTATCTCCGTGATAATAAAGCACTGAATTTTTGCTATGACACATTGGTAGAAGGTCCTTTTTCATACGATTTTTATTCTTATCGATCAGTGAATTGCATACCGATAAGATCTGAGGAGTAGAACGATAATTTTCATTCATCATGATCGTTTTAACATCAGGGAAAGCTTTGTCAAAATTAAGGAGATAGTTGATATCTGCACCACGCCATGAATAGATCGTCTGATCTGGGTCTCCTACAATAAAGAGGTTTTTATGATATCCGCATAAGACTTTCATTAATTGATATTGAATCTTATCAATATCCTGGAACTCATCGATCATGATGTATTCCAGACGTTTCTGCCATTTTAAACGGATCTCTTTATTCTTTTCAAAAATATAAAGAGAAAATTTCAAAAGATCGTTGTAATCGAGACCAAAACATTTCTTCTCCTGATATAAATATCCATAAAAAATGATATCATTCACATCGGTAGCCCTCAGATATTTTTGCCGTAATGTATCAAGGGACATTGTGATCAGATCAAGATAATAATTAGGATATCGTTCTAATTTATACATCTCGATCATATCTCTTGCCTTTGAAAATGTCTTATGACGAAGTGTAAGTCCGCGTTCCTCATAAATGATCTTTAACATAGAATCAATATCCTGATTGTCTAAAACAAGAAAATTCTTTGGATATTGTACGGCATGGGAGTCTTCCTGTAGAATGGATACACAAAATCCATGGAAGGTATTAATATAACCAGTATCGTTATCAGCAATGAGATTATGAATCCGATGTCTCATTTCGTTAGCAGCTTTGTTTGTGAAAGTAACACAAAGGATATTGCCTGGCAAAATTCCAATTTCGTTAACCAAAAAGGCAAATCTGTGAGATAACGCTCTGGTTTTTCCAGAACCGGCCCCTGCGATCACTCGGATAAAACCTTCTGTAGATGTAACAGCTTCTAGTTGTGCCTGGTTTAATTGGCATAATAATTGATCCAAAATAAAATTCCTCCCGTATGTATGTTCGATTAATCCTATTATAACGAAATTACAATAGAAAGACAAGGCTCTATCAAACGTTATAATTTGAATAGACGTTTGATAGAGTTGTTATATAAAAACCTCTCTAAATGATAGATGATTTTTTACGTATTCTGTGGAGAAGTTCAAATTTGTGATGACTTTTGATTGTTGCAAAAAAATGGATATGATACAATAAGTAAAGAATGTGATAAAGTGAGTAGCAAAATATATCAGGTAGATATAAGTAAACCAGGGGGGAAGAAAAGTATGAAGAAACGATGGAAAAGAATTATATCCTATATGATAGCAATAACATTAGTGATCATATTAAGTATTTCAACAACTTCAATTTCAGTAAAAGCGGAAGCATCTGTTGATGGAAGATTGATCACGGTAGGTGGAAAAACGGTGACAAAAAGTATGAAAATTGATGATGTTAAGGAAATGTTTGGTGAACCAAAACTAGTGACACCATCATATTGGGATGGATATGCTTATACATTTTACGGAAAAGATTACAGCGATTATTTATATTTGGAAACTGATTCTGATGGGAAGATTGTATGTTATGGAAGTGTAAGTCCTGGGTTTGAAACGAATAAATACAGTTATGGAGAGAAAGTTAATCCTTATGTTCGGGCAGGTTGTGAGGCGAAAGACGATGATGGCAAGTTATATGCTGTGATATATTACACAAAAATTCATTTGGATGCATATAAGAGATTTACAGAAAATTTAACAAAAAATAATAGAAATCTTAACAAACATGCAGTGGAAATGTGGAATGCTATTTCTTATTTATATGGCTATAAAACAAAGACATACTTTGATGAAAAATTGTTTAATATAGGCGCACAGCTGGCAGATAATCATAGTGATCTATATGATTATTGTAAGAGTACAAATCAAAGTTCTTGTTATCAGTTAATGACTGGAAGAAAAGCTACATTTCTGGAATATTTTTATCCTAATCCATTAGAATTTGCGGAAAATGCTAGAAATTACGAATGCCCAAAAGGAAATGCAATTGACTTTATGTATTATCCAACAGGAGAAGGAAAAGATGATTATTGGATTATGGAGGGATTTGTAAATAAAGAATTATTGGCAGATTGGGAACCTGTTGCATATACAGAAAGAGAAAAAGAGTTATTATCAAATTCCAGAAAATATTATAGAGACTCAGTAAACTCAGTTAATTCTATGAAGTCATATTATGAGATCAAGCCTTCTTACGATTCAATTAAGAATATAGAAGGCGGAAAGTTAAGTAAAGAAGTTGCAAAAGGAGCAGTTGGTTATTTAAATGCAATTCGTGTGGGAGCTGGACTAAATCCACTGGAATATTCAGAACAATTGTCTGAGGATGCACAGTGCAAATCTACGTACACGGTATATTTGGCAAAAAATAATATAAAAAATCCATCACCTCATTATCCACCAAAGGTAGAGGGATTAAGTGATGAATATTATTCAAAATGTCAAAGTGGTAATGGAGAAAATTTATACTCATGTGGAATAATAAGTACGAGTATTATAGACAGTATTAGCAGTGCATTAGATGATAGTCAAGGGACAGGACAATATTATAATAGAGGACATAGATATAATCTGTTAAATCCTGAATGGAAATATATTGGAGTAGGAAATACGTTACAACAAGGATGTCATAAATTGTCAGGAACGCAGAGTTATGATGTAGATGTCGTTGCGTGGCCATCAAAAGGAATTACAATTTCAGAAAGTGGATTTTCTCCATCAGGAATGTGGACTTGTCAGTTTTATAATAATTTAAAACCGACAGATGAAACTACAATAACGATTGAATGTCTCAATAGCAATAAGAAATGGAAGATCGATCCGAATAATCTTTTAGAAAATCAAGATTATAATTATAAAAGAAGCGAGAATCTTATTTCCTATAGCGATAATTCTATTGCTTTCAAAATAGGAGGCGTTTATAAAATAACATATGATCATCTTACAGATATAAATGGAAATGAAACAAGTTATTCTTATAGAACAGTATATGAAAAAGCTTATATTGAATCAGAGGATGATACAGTACCACAATCTATAAAATTGGATAAAATATCAGAAAAAATTTTGCTGGGAGCAACGAGCAAGTTAATCGCCAGAGTAAGCCCAGATAGCATAGAGAATAAAAGAATTTATTTTGCAAGTAATAATCCAGAAGTGGCTACTGTAAATGAATGTGGTGAGATTACAGCGCACTCATTAGGAACAGCTGACATAACAGCTACAAGTGAAGTTGGAAATATAACAGCTACATGCAAAATAACAGTAGTAAAAACTTTAGATAAGACAGATGATCAGCCAGAAAAGAATCCAGAAAAGGAACCAACAAAGGATCCAGAAAAGGAACCAACAAAGGATCCAGAAAAGGAACCAACAAAGGATCCAGAAAAGGAACCAACAAAGGATTCAGAAAAGGAATCAACAAAAGATCCGGTAAAAGAACCAACGGGAGTAATAACAAATGGAAATGTTAATAATAGTAATAACAAATCTGATTTATCACAAGGACATAAAACGAATAACAGCAAAAAAGAAGATATAACCATTAGTAAAGCAAAAATTAAAAGTGTGAAAAAGAAAAAATCTTCAAAGTCCTTAACAATAATATTATCAAAAGCAGTACCTAAGGTAACTGGGTATCAAATAAAAATATATTCATCCAAAAAGAAAGCCAAGAAGAATAAGGGTGCTATTTGGACAAAGGTTGTACAGAGAAATTCTAAGAAAATAGTGATAAAAAATAAAAAATTAAAAAACAAAAAAACACTTTATATTCGGATACGAGCTTATCAGAGAGTCTATGGAAAGAATAAATATGGGATGTGGTCAGAGACTAAGAAAGTCATTGCGAATTAGCAGTAGCTACAAGATTTTTAAGACTTGTACTTGCATTAAAGCAGTATTGCAGATACCATAAGAGTAATAATACTTGCATTAGAATATGCAGAAATGAAGAAACTGATACTAAAAGCAAAAAGGAGTCTCCTATGGATTATCAATCATACCTATCTCACAATGTAGCTGTCAACCTAAAAAGAATTCGAACTTCCAAGGGCATGAGTCTTGATGTACTATCAGAACAAACAGGCGTCAGCAAAAGCATGTTAGCTCAGATCGAGAAGGGAACAGCAAATCCATCGTTAGGTGTTTTAGGAAAGATCACAAGCGGATTAAGAATCGAATTCCAAGAATTAATTGATGCTCCGCCAATGGAATCCTGCCTTGTAACACCAGATCAGATGACACCAACAAAAGAAATGATCGGTGAATACAAAGTATGGACATGTTTTCCATATGAAGATAATCACCAATTAGAGATTTACCGCATTGATATCGAACCAGGAGGCAAATATATCAGTGGCAGCCATGGAGAGAAGACAAGAGAATATCTTTCAGTTACAGATGGAGAACTTACGATTGAGTGTGGTGAAGATGTTCAGAAGATCACAAAAGGGGAAATCTATCGATTTGAAACAGATAAAAAACATAATTATAAAAATGAAACACAACAAAAGACAAGTTTTATCTGTGTGTTTGTAGATTATCGGTAAGTATCATACGGAAGTAGTAAGATGATAAAATGATATGTTCAATATAATGGACAGATGTAATATATAATATTTTACAAAAAAATTAAAAAACAATAAAACACTAAGAAAAAATATACAATATAATAATAAAATATATTATAAAAGATAAAAATAAAGAAATTTCAAAAAATAACAAAGATATATTGACAATTCATTCCTCTAGTGTTATTGTATAGTTGTACAAAATAAAGGATAGAAATTAAGCAAGGGCGCTTACCAACAGGATAAGTTTCCCTTGCTTTTCTTTTTTATTATTTAAAGTTTATCAATGAAAAAGATAAACAAAATCTGGCCCAGAGAAGTTAAATAACCAATAACATCATGAGGAGGAAGCAGATATGAGATTAAAAGATACAGGATTAACAAGTCAGGATATTAAAGATAAAGTAAACAAATATATGATCGAGACATACGAACGTTTTGATTTCCTTGCAGAGAGAGCAAAAGATATGTATATGTACGATGAAAATGGTGAGGAATATCTCGACTTCTATGCAGGAATCGCAGTAAATAACGCAGGAAGCTGTAATGAAAAGGTTGTAGCAGCAGTTAAAGATCAGGTTGGCGACATCATGCATACATTCAACTATCCATACACAATTCCTCAGGCACTGCTTGCTGAAAAAGTATGTGAAACAATTGGAATGGATAAGATCTTCTATCAGAACTCTGGTACAGAGGCAAATGAAGCAATGATCAAGATGGCTCGTAAATACGGAATCGAAAAATACGGACCAAACCATTATCATATCGTAACAGCGAAGATGGGATTCCATGGAAGAACATTCGGAGCAATGTCAGCAACAGGACAGCCGGGAAATGGATGTCAGGTCGGATTTGGACCAATGACTTATGGATTCTCATACGCACCATATAATAACCTTCAGGCATTTAAAGATGCATGTACAGAAAATACGATCGCGATCATGATCGAGCCAGTACAGGGTGAAGGTGGTGTTCACCCAGCAACACAGGAATTCATGAAAGGATTAAGAGAATTTTGTGATGAAAATGATATGTTACTCTTGATCGATGAAGTTCAGACAGGATGGTGTCGAACAGGTGCAGTGATGTCTTATATGAACTATGGAATCAAACCAGACATCGTATCCATGGCAAAAGGCTTAGGTGGAGGAATGCCGATCGGAGCAATCTGTGCAACAGCAGAAGTTGCTAAAGCATTTACACCAGGATCTCATGGAACAACATTTGGTGGACATCCAGTCAGCTGTGCAGCCGCATTAGCAGAAGTTTATGAACTGATCGATCGCGACTTGGCTGGAAATGCAAAGAAAGTTGGAGATTACTTTGCTGAGAAATTAAAAGGACTTCCTCATGTAAAAGAGGTCAGACATCAGGGATTATTAACAGGTATCGAATTTGATGACACATTAAACGCAGTTGATATTAAACATGCATGTTTTGATCGAAAACTGTTAGTAACAGCCATCGGAAGCAGTGTGATCCGTACAATTCCACCATTGATCGTAACAGAAGAAGAATGTGATAAAGCATTTGCGATTATGAAGGAGGCTGTAGAATCCTTAGCATAAAATAATATCTTTGAAAAAAGATCAAAATATCAGGGAGGAATGTAAATGAAACATTTTATCGTAAATATCGGATGTGAATACGGAAGCGGTGGTCCGGACATTGGAAAGATGGTTGCCGAATCACTTGGAATTCCATTTTACGACAGAGATTTAGTAGATCAGGTCGTAGAGAAACTTGGAGTTGACAGGGATTTGGTAGAAAAAGCCGATTCCGGAGAAGAAAATGTCAAATATGAATTTGACACAACCTTTGGACCAAGATATGCGAATCTTACAAACCGTGTTATTTACACACAGTTTGAGGTTATTCATAAACTGGCGGCAAAATCATCTTGTGTCATTATCGGAAGATGTAGTAACTATATATTAAAAGACAGGGATGACTGCTTAAATATCTTTGTATATGCACCAGAAGAATATAAAGTGAAACATATCATGGAACAAAAAGGTGTATCACAAAAAGAGGCACAAAAACTTGTAAAATATAATGATGGGATGCTGAAATCAAGATATGAATATATGACAAGCTCTGATATGAGAGATTGCCGTACCAGACATATGATGATCGATTCTAGTATTCTTGGACTTGAAAAAACAGCAAAATATATCATGCAGTTGATTGATCTGCGATTTGAAAATTAAAATAAAATACATTTACATTCTAACAAAGGCGTTAAGAGATAAGGATCTTTTAGCGCCTTTTTTCTTTCGAAACTTTAAACAGAATGTGAAGCAAGAAAGGAATGATATATAATGGAAAAGAAAAAATCAGAATTTGACAAAGTATTTAGTGCATGGGACATTCTTGTCATTGCATTTGGCGCTATGATCGGTTGGGGATGGGTTGTTTCAACTGGAGACTGGATCGGTCGAGGTGGAGTTTTAGGAGCTGTCATCGGTTTTGCGATCGGTGGTATCATGGTATTCTTTGTAGGACTTACTTATGCAGAACTTACTGCAGCAATGCCACAGTGTGGAGGAGAACATGTATTTAGTTACAAAGCAATGGGACCGGTTGGTTCATTTATCTGTACGTGGGCGATCATTTTAGGATATGTCAGTGTTGTATGTTTTGAAGCATGTGCACTTCCTACAATTATCACTTATATTTATCCTGGATTTTTAAAAGGATATCTGTATACTGTTGCAGGATTTGATATTTATGCATCATGGCTTGCAGTTGCGATGATCGTAGCATTCTTTATCACATTTATCAATATCAAAGGTGCGAAGACAGCTGCAACTTTACAGACAGTTTTAACAGTGATCATTGGTGGAGTTGGAATCCTTCTGATCGTAGCATCTGTAGTTAGTGGAGATGCCAGCAATTTAACACCACAATTATTTGCAGGAGATAATGCGTCAACTACTATGAAAGCGATCATGAGTGTTGCGGTTATGACACCATTCTTCTTTATTGGATTTGATGTTATCCCACAGGCAGCAGAAGAGATCAATGTGCCGCTTAAAAAAATCGGTATGATCATGATCTTATCTATCGTACTAGCAGTTGCATTTTATGCGCTGATCATCTTAGGTGTTGGTTATGTTATGAGTCCATCTGATATTTCATCTTCACAGGCAGGATCAGGACTTGTTACAGCTGATGCAATGGCAAAAGCATTCCACAGCAGTATCATGTCAAAAGTATTGATCGTCGGTGGTATGTGTGGAATAGTTACAAGTTGGAACTCCTTTTTAATTGGTGGTAGCCGTGCAATGTATTCCATGGCTGAATCTTATATGATTCCAAGAACTTTCCGTAAATTACATAAAACACACAAAACACCAGTTAATGCATTATACTTGATTGGTGGATTATCCATATTAGCTCCATTATTTGGACGTAAAATGTTAGTATGGATCGTCGATGCAGGTAACTTTGGATGCTGTCTTGCATACTGTATGGTTTCCTTATCTTTCATCATCTTAAGAAAGAAAGCACCAGAAATGGCACGTCCATACAAAGTAAAACATTATAAAATTGTTGGTGTATTGGCAGTCTTAATGTCAGGATTTATGGTCGCGATGTATATTATCCCAGGATCAGGGTCAAACCTTGTACCACAGGAATGGGCAATGGCTGGTGGATGGGCTGTTCTTGGAATTATCTTCTTCATTGTATGTAAATTAAAATACAAAGAAAAATTTGGATCTCACATCGATGTTGCCGTTGATGATGAAGATATCACATCAGAAGAAGATCATACATTTGAAGATGCACTTGGAGCTGTTAACACAGCAGAAAATGTAGTGGAAGTACAGCCAGCGATCAATTTCAATTACTTTCTTCCAGTTAATATTGCATTTGGAAGCGGTAAAGTCTTAGAAACAGGAGAGCTTACAAAACCATATGGTAAGAAAGCATTGATCGTAACTGGAAGAAGCAGTGCAAAGAAATCTGGTTTATATGATAAAGTAGCAAATAGTCTGTCTAAAGCAGGAATTGACCATGTACTATTTGATAAAGTCGCACAGAATCCATTAACAACAACGGCGATGGAAGGCGCTGATTTTGCCAAGGCAAATGGATGTGATGTCGTTGTAGCGATCGGTGGCGGAAGCATCATGGACTGTGCAAAAGCAATCGCATTCTTAAGTATCAATGACGGAGATATCAACGATTACATTTATAACAGATTACAAAGTGATAAAGCATTACCATTGATCTTAATTCCTACAACATGTGGAACAGGATCCGAAGGAAATGGATTTGCAGTTCTTACAAATCCGGAAAATGGAGATAAGAAATCTTTACGTTGTAATGCAATCGTTGCAAAAGTATCCATTGTTGATCCAGAATGCATGATGACAATGCCAAAACATGTACTTGCATCTGTTGGATTTGACGCATTATGCCACTGCATGGAAGCATACACATCAAAGATCGCACAGCCATTTACAGATGCTCTAAGTTTATACGCGATGGAACTGATCGCAGGAAACCTTGTCAAAGTATATAAAGGTGAAGGTGGCAAAGAAGCATGGGAGAAGATCACACTGGCATCAACGATCGGTGGAATGGTCATTAATACAGCAGGTGTCACTCTGGCACATGGAATGGAACATCCAGCCAGCGGACTAAAAGATATCGTCCACGGACAAGGACTTGCAGCATTAACACCAGTAATCGTAGAAGCATCCCATAAAGGAAACCATTTCAAATTTGCTAAGATCGCAAGAATCTTTGGCGGGGTTACCGCAGAAGATCTTGCTGGTAAATTAAGAAGTCTGTTAAAAGATATCGACCTTGCTTGTACACTATCTGACCTTGGATTATCCGAAGAAGATATTCCTTGGATGGCAGAGAACTGTATGAAAGTATCTGCGGCAAGTATTCAGAACAATCCGGTTGTGTTTACACAGGAAGAAATTGCTGAGATATACAGGAAAGCAATGTAGGATAGTTTATTATCTATAGGCTATTGAGTATGTAGAAAAATGAAAATATAAGAAATATGAAAGATATGATATGAAAAGACAGTTTCGTGTCATATCTTTTTTTGATAAAATATAAAAGGATTAGGAAGAAACATTATTGGATAGACTTCTAAAAGAATAGATGTAGAAATTTACATTTCATGCTATACTAAAAAGGAACAGACCAAATGGAAGAAAGAGGTGAGACAAAATCGTGATTAAGAAGTTTTGTACAACAGGAACATGTATCCCGGAGAAAAATTATATGGTTGAT
>ERZ791879.934-NODE-934-length-16844-cov-95.407410_pt1 | contig 16844 bp, 16 predicted proteins | sample MGYA00510162_ERZ791879 | MGnify/ENA primary metagenome ERZ791879 (study PRJEB30046, sample SAMN00792113) | human gut metagenome | study: EMG produced TPA metagenomics assembly of the A metagenome-wide association study of gut microbiota in type 2... | reverse complement strand
ATCTGACGGAACGGCTTCCACTCGAATTTATGAATTAATAGAACCTACCTTAATTCATACTTCATTTGTCGTCTCCTTTCAGTATGACACGACTTTCAATCCTATCAAGGATGCAATGAGCGCGAAGAGAAAGAAAAGGCGGATGGGAGTAGCAGGTTCCTTGAAAACGAATATCCCAATCAAAACCGTACCAACCGCTCCGATTCCCGTCCAAATGGCGTACGCAGTTCCCAAAGGCAAAGTCTGTACCGCTTTGGCAAGCAAAGTCATGCTCAGTACGGTAGAGGCAAGGAAACCGCTTCCCCACAAATAAAATCCAACTCCTGATGCCGCTCTCGCTTTCCCTAAACAGAATGTGAGGCTCACCTCAAACAATCCTGCCAATAATAAGATTATCCAATTCATACCTATGATTTATTAAATTCGGGCGCAAAAATAAACAAACAATCCCTAATAGCTTTTTACATTTGGCAAAAACAGACTTTTCATTTGACAAAAAACATCTGTTTATTCTCGTTTCCGTATGCTTTTTTATAATTTTGCACACTAACAACAGCAATGAACTATGGATATAAAGGAAATCATCAACCAAAGATATGCCATGCCGGACGCATCTTTGGACAGGTTGCAACAATGCCTGACTGAAGTCTCATATCCCAAAGGATTCCGAGTATTGAAATGCGGCAAGGTGGAGAAAGACATCTTTTTCATTAAACAAGGCATTGTCCGTGCCTATACTTCGGTGGATGGGAAAGAAATTACTTTTTGGGTCGGCAAAGAGGGAGCGACCCTTGTTTCTATGAAAGGCTATGTAAATGACGAGCCGGGATATGAAACAATGGAATTGATGGAAGATTCCGTCTTATATGTATTGAAAAGGAAAAAATTGAAAGAGTTGTTTTTGGAAGACTTGCACATCGCCAATTGGGGACGGCGTTATGCGGAGATGGAGCTGCTTGCCACTGAGGAACGGCTGATTTCTATGTTGTCCGCTATCGCTTCGGAACGGTATAAGGAGCTATTGGAGAAAGAACCAGATTTGTTACAGCGATTGCCGCTGGGAAGTATCGCCACCTATTTAGGCGTAACGCAGACAAGTCTGAGCCGGATTAGGGCAAAAATCACACGGCCGTAATCCAGCGGATATTTCATAGATAATACTATGGCTAAAAGCTAAAATCTGAAAAAGAGACATGAACGCAAGAGTTAGAGGATTTTTGTACAGCGTGGCTACGTTAGTAACGTTTGGCCTGATACCGCTCATTTGTATTCAAACATGTCGTGATTGCCGATAAACATGAACTATTTGCCTAGCACCTCAGTAACTATAACAACAACTAAAAATCTGTATGATTTTATCTATTCTGTTGCGTAAATGAAAGTTAAATACGTTAAATCTTCACCTTTTCGTATCTAATCAGAATCCACACTGTCACTTTTCTATCGTTTAGAGCGTATAATACTGATAATCAACTAATAACAGATACTTACCATGTGACAAGATTCCAACTGAAATCAAATATGACATAATCCAACGTTTTGGCGAAAAAGTCTTTGAATAATGATAGTGATAGATTCCAAGCGCAGGAAGCGCAAAAACACACTGAAGAATATGCAGAAAAGCCGCCGCTATCATATCCGAAAAATGCAAACTTTGCAGCGTCAATAAAAACATTTACTTAAACCATACAATATGAAAGCATTAATATCTTTTCTGACGTTCCTGATCTGCACACTTTGCTGCTATAGCCAGTCTTCCGTGATGGGTGCGCCGCGACAGTCTGCTGCGCAGCGTGCGACTTTCAATGATATCATTAGTATTGGTGAGCTGATAAAGAGTGTGAAAGAGGGCAATGTTGGTATTAAGAAAATAGCGGAAAGGAGCGGCTATGCGTTTCGAGGGCGCTATCACGACCCTGAGTTGAACGACTTCTATTATGAGGATGTCTACTATAAGAATTGTATGGTGGCAGCAGACGGCAGTCCGATTAAATATGGTAAGGGTAACTCTTCTGTGCTGATAGCAGGAAGCGTTGGCTTCGGACCTTTCGTCTCGATTCGTGTCTACAACAAACGTGCCTATAACTACATAAAATCGGAACTAAGGAACAAGTTCCATTTCAAAACCGCAGAGGTCGATGGAAAGTGGACAACGCTGAAGAAAGGGAATGTGGTTGTTGACGTCTCCGTGGATGGCAATGCCTATTGTTTCACCTTTTACATCAAATAGACGTTGTTTTTTTCGTTAACTTTATTTGCCAAATAGTTTGTATTCTTTTTGAGCGTATGTGCATTTTATACTTACTCTTTTTTGACATCTTTAGATAAGGTTAATTAAAATAAGAATGGAGTTATGCCGTGGTTTGCATAACTCCATTTTTAGTTTTTTCCATGCTTCTAATTTGCTTAATATCTTGCGTTTGAACATAGCGTTTGTTTTAATTCATGGGCAAAGATACAACTTTTTTGTCTTAAATCAGTGGCAATAGCTATAAATTTTTGTTGTAAATCATTGGCAACAGAACCTCGATTTTGTTGCAAATCAGTGGCAAGCGAGGATTTGCTGTTATGTTTTTTAGCGGATGAGTTTATGGAAATCACATTTATTTGCACGAGTATTTGATGTAAACTTACATTTATTTGCACGAGTATCTGTGATAAAGATATTAAAAGAAGTAGTTGTGCCACAAAAAAACTGTATATTTGTATTTCGTTACTAACGTAGAACAAATAAAAAATGACCTTGCAACAATGAAAGATTTTGCAGCTATAGATTTTGAAACCGCCAACAATGAGCGTTCTTCGGTATGCGCTGTTGGCGTGGTTATTGTTAGAGGAGGTGAGGTGGTGGATCGTTTCTACTCGCTCATCAAGCCAGAGCCAGAGTATTACAACTATTGGTGCAGTCAGGTGCATGGTCTTTGCGCTTCTGATACAGACAGTGCGCCGGTCTTCCCCGAAGTATGGAAGCAGATTGAGCCGAAGATAGCGGGGCTTCCGCTTGTGGCGCATAACAAGGCGTTCGACGAGAGCTGTCTGAAAGCCGTCTTCCGCGTCTATCAAATGGACTATCCCGACTACGACTTCTACTGCACTTGCATCGCCTCGCGCAAGGTCTGGCCCAAAGGTCGTCATACGCTTGACGTTATAGCAGCCCGCTGCGGTTATGACTTGACACAACATCATCATGCCCTCGCAGATGCGGAGGCCTGCGCAGCTATTGCGCTGGAAATATTATAAAGGCTGACAGATAGGCTGGCAGATAACTTATGTTTTTAGCTATCTGTCAGCCTACCTGTCAGCCTTTATTTTGTTATACACAGCTTGTTACGCCGATGCTGATAGATATGGTAGATTTATTGCTTGTAACCAATTTTTCTCAGTACCCATAGTGCAGAGAAAAGCATTGCTATGCCTAAGATCCAGGAAATGGCAGCACTGGCTACGATGCCGAGCTGCTGTGTGAAGCCGGCTACGGCAAAGGTAAGGAACGACACAGCGGCTACTGTCAGGGCGTAGGGCAACTGCGACGACACGTGGTGAACGTGCTTGCACTCGGCACCAGCTGACGCCATAATGGTGGTGTCGGAGATTGGAGACACATGGTCGCCGCAGACTGCACCTGCCATGCACGCCGAGATGGAGATGATGCGCAGCGGAGCGGTAGCAGGGAATACGGCGATGCAGATAGGGATGAGTATGCCGAATGTTCCCCAAGAGGTGCCGGTGGCAAAGGCGAGCAACGCTGCAACGATGAAGATTATAGCCGGCAGCAGCATCTGCAGACCAGAAGCCGTGCTTGCCACAACGCCCGACACGTATTCGGCTGCGCCAAGTGAGTCGGTCATGCTTTTCAGTGTCCATGCAAGGGTGAGAATCAGTATGGCAGGAACCATCGCTTCGAAGCCTTTTATAAGACAGCTCATGGCATTGTCGAACTTCAACGTGCGGCGTGCCACGAACATTGTTATTGTAAGAATCAACGCTGCAAGCGAACCGATAACCAGTCCGACAGAAGCGTTGCTTGCAGCAAATGCATCTACGAAGTTGTGGTAGCAAGTGCTCGTTGCGTCGAAATATCCTCCGGAGTAAACCATGCCAGCCATGCAGAACACGATGAGCATCAGGATAGGCACTACAAGGTCGGCAACCGAACCCTTTATCGTTACTGGTTTCTTGCAGTCTTGCTTGGCACCCACACCGTGTTCTACGATTTGCAGTTTTGTGTCAATCACCTCATCTACCTGACCGCCGGTGCGTTCGTACCATTCCTGCAGACGTGCGTCGTACTTGCTCATCGCCTTGAAGTCGAAACCCGACAACACAATCATAAATATGAAGATGATAGTGAAGAAAGCGTAGAAGTTGAACGGTATGGCTTGGCAGAACAACGCCAGACCGTTCTCGCCACCCGACACGAAGCCCGACACGGCTGCCGCCCAGCTCGATATGGGCGATATGATGCAGACAGGGGCAGCAGTGGAGTCGATAAGGTAGGCGAGCTTCTCTTTTGTCACGCCATGGCGTATGGTTATCGGGCGCATCACCGAACCTACTGTGAGGCAGTTGAAGTAGTCGTCGATGAAGATGAGCAGACCGAGAATGATAGTCGAAATCTGCGCACCTATCTTTGTCTTGATGTGTTTTGAAGCCCAGCGACCGAAAGCAGCCGATCCGCCTGCCTTGTTCATAAGCGACACGATAGAACCCAGAACGACAAGGAACACGATTATGCCCACGTTCCAAGGGTCGGACAGACATGAAATAAGACCGTACTGCTTGGCATCAGCTCCCGTGCCAACGGTGTCGTTGAGCAGATGAGTCAAGAAGCCTTCAAAACCTGTGCCCATCGACATGCTGTATAATATAGCACCGAGCACAATACCTATGAATAACGATGAATATACCTCCTTGGTCTTCAGTGCCAGCGCAATGGCGACGACGGGAGGAAGAAGAGACCAGATAGTCCCGATAAAATTAAAATCCATAAATAATTATCCTTAAATCTTTTCGGAGTACAAAGTTAAGGCTTTATTGGGATTGTAGCAAAAAAGTTATAACAAAAAAAACGGATGGCAAGCTGTTTATGGCTTGCCATCCGTTTTTTTACTTAGCGATTATCTCGAACACCTCTACGTTGCCCTCAATCTCAGCCTTCGCAGCCTTGTCGTTAAGGTTGACGTTGAAGAACGAGTTGTTGATGTCGGTAGAAGCGAGGAGCTTGCCCTTCTTGTCGTACTGGTTGAACTTAACGGCATTGCCTGGCTCTACATTGAGGAGCATGGTATATGCCTTTGTGCCAGGAACGACAGAGAACGAAGTCTTGCCACTGTTGCGGAACGATGTTACGGGGTTCTTGTCGAAGCCGAACATGGCAGCGTCGAGATTTGCTGATTCAACCTTGAAGTTGAGGCTCTCTGGAGTTGTGGGGTTCACCATGAACTCGCGAACAGCAATCCAACTCTTCTTCTCCGATACAGCCTTGCGGATGCGGACGTAGCGTGCCTTTACCGGCTCGCCCTTCCAGTGGATGATGTAAGTCTTGAGCAATTCGCCAGTGAGCTGTGTCCACGACTTGCCGTCGGCAGAAGCCTCGAGCACTACGTTGTCGAAGTAGTCGACATCGTCAACAGAGTTGCGACCTTGGAGTATCTTCACCTCACGAACGTCGCGCACTGCACCCAGGTCGGCACCCACCCAGTCGCCAGTAGACTGGCTCTGACCGCAGTGGTAGTATGTCGTAGAGTCGTTGTCGAACATCAGCTTGCTCTGTGTAGTAGCGAGTGTCGGATAAGTGCCCATGCCCTTATAGAAAGCAGGCACCTCGCCGGTGAGGTTCTTGAAGAACTCCTGCGCCATGTCGTCCATAGCGTTCTCGTAGAACGGCTGCAGCTTCATAGTGCCGAGTTTGTGCTTCTCGTAAGCGGCGCGTGCCTCCTTAGTCATGCGGTTAGCCACGAAAGCGTTCCAGAAGTTCTGTGCGTTGCCGTTGCGGAATGTCTTCATCAGCTTCAGTGTGCTCTTGCCACGCTTGCCGAGCAGTTCAAACTGCTCAAGCCACGGCTTCAGTTCTTTCATCAGAAGCTGGTTTTTGCAGTCGCGCTCCATTGTGCTCTTCGTCTTCTCCACGCGGTCGAACTCGCCATAGAGGTCGTTGTAAGCCTTCTGCGAGAAGTCGGCAAGTCGGAAGGTGTTAGTCTCCCACGACTCGGCGCGGCGATATCCCGTCTCTGTGTCGCAAGAGTGGATGGCGAAGGTGCGGTAAGCCTCGTGAGCCTCAGGGGTGAGGTCAACCAGACCGCGCTCCCAGTTGTCGATAGCATTGTAGTCGGCTACGTTCCAGTTGTAGTCAGCCACACCGTAGAGTGCGAGCTTCGAAGCCTCGCCGTGCTCCATCGGATTAGACAGTACGCCAGAAGTCATCTTCTCTGTGATGTCGGTCTCCAAGCCGTATGTCGGGCCCTGCATGATGATATGGCGGGCATAGTCGGTAACGGGGAAGTTCCACCAGTAGTAAGCAGGGCGCTTGATACGAGAGTCGACGAAGTCGAGAGTCTCCTTGGTGAGGTCAGAGCAAACCACAGCACCTGTCCAGAATACCTGTACCTCAGGGTCGAGCTCGTTGCCGTAGATGGCGAGCGGACCGTCTGGTCCAGGTTTAGCCCAAAGCTGCGAGTAGTCGGTAGGGCAGACAACGAGCGGAGCAACGTCGCCCTTAGCCTTCACGAACTCCTTGGTGAGTCGGTTTACGAGAGCCACCTGCTTGCTTGGGTTAGTGCCCTCGCCGTCGATATCGTCGAAGTGGATGGCGAATGAGCGCACACCGAGTTCGTACATGAGGTTGAACTTGTTTACGAGGTTGTTATAATCCTCCTCGTTCCATTTGATGTCCTGGCCCGGGTGGATAGCCCACACGAAGTCGACGCGGTTGCGGCGGCAAGCCTCTACGAGCTCGTGAATGTTCTTAGCCTGCTCAGGAGGGTAGGGCAGACGCCAGTTGGGGCAACTGTGATATGGGTCGTCCTTCGGGCCGTACACATACTCGTTGAGCTTGTTGCGTCCGTAGTAGTCGATGAGCGAGAGGCGCACCTGATGCGACCATGGCTCGCCGTAGAAGCCCTCTACAACGCCACGCAATGGCAGGTCGGGATAGTCGTTGCAGGTGAGTGCCGGCACCTTGCCCTGCGCTGCTGGACTCTCTACAATCTGTCGCAGAGTCTGAAGAGCGTAGAACGCGCCACGCTCGTCGTAGCCCACGATGTTGATACCCTTCTTGTCGACAGTGAGGAGGTATGCTCCCGACACCATCTTCTTCAGACCAGCCTTCTTAGCCAGTTTCTCGCCGAAGGTGATGTTGAGCGGAGTGCCCTTAGCATTCTGTTTGAGGAAATCGATATCGTTTGTAAACTTACCCGCCTTGTCGATGAGCTTCACACCGGCGCTGAGGTCGGTCCAAGTCTGCATGTCCATGTTGAGGTTGTGCGGTGTTGGGTTTACGACGATACCATGGTGGTCGAGCAGTTTGCCCGGCACCATGTTCACATCCTGCTTTTCACCACGCTGCGAGTTGAGGTCGAAGCTCTCGGTCTGCGCAAAGGCGCTACCGCAAGCGGCAGTGAAGAGTGCTGTGAGAAGGAGATTGTTTTTAATCATTGTTATGTTTGTTTTTAGTAAAATCGATTAGGTGTATGTTGCTGTTCATACATCAGTACAAAGTTACTTATTTTGTGTTGATTGGTAAAATAGGCAGGGCTCTTTTAATTAATTTTAGTAAGTGCGGAGCTAAAACGTGTGGGTGAGCACTGCGGAATGGAAAAAAATGTGTAACTTCGCATTTGTATGATAGACCACGCAACGATAGAAAGGATAAAAGACGCTGCCAACATTGTGGAGGTGGTGTCAGAGTTTGTTACACTTCGCAAGAGTGGAAGCAACTATAAGGGTTTGTGCCCGTTCCACGATGAGAAGACCCCGTCGTTCTACGTGTCGCCTGCACGCGGCACCTGCCATTGCTTCGGATGCGGCAAGGGCGGCAACCCCGTCGGCTTCATCATGGAGCATGAGCAGATGACCTATCCTGAGGCGTTGCGATGGCTCGCACGAAAGTATCATATCGAGATAAAGGAGCGCGAACTCTCCGACAATGAGAAGCGAGAGCAGAGCGAGCGCGAGAGTATGTTCATCGTGAACGAGTGGGCTGCCTCCTACTTCCAGCACCTTATGCACGACACCGCCGACGGCGTAGCCATCGGTATGCAGTACTTCCGCAGCCGTGGGTTTCGCGATGACATCGTCAGCAAGTTCCAGTTGGGTTACGACGATACTGACCGCCGTGCCTTAGCGCAGGAAGCACTGCGCAAGGGCTACAAAGAAGACTTTCTGCTGAAGACCGGCATCTGCTACAAGAACGACCGTGGCGAACTAATTGACCGCTATGCCGGACGCGTTATCTTCCCGTGGATAGGCATCAGCGGAAAGGTGGTGGGCTTCGGCGGACGACTGCTCGATTCGCGCACAAAGGGTGTGAACCAGAAGTATGTCAACTCGCCCGACTCGGATATTTACCATAAAGACCGCGAGTTGTATGGCATCTATCAGGCTAAGAAGGCGATAGCCAAGGAAGACCGTGTGTACATGGTGGAGGGCTACACCGATGTTATCTCCATGCACCAGTGCGGCATAGAGAACGTAGTGGCTAACTCGGGTACGGCGCTTTCTGTGCACCAGATACACATACTGCACCGCTTCACGTCGAATATCACCCTACTTTACGACGGCGACGCGGCTGGTATACATGCTGCGCTGCGCGGTACCGACATGCTGCTCTCGGAGGGTATGAACCTGAAGGTGTTGCTGCTGCCGGACGGCGACGACCCCGACTCGTTTGCACGCAAGCATTCGGCAGACGAATTCCGTAAGTACATCGAAGAGCATCAGACCGACTTCATTGAGTTCAAGACCGACCTGCTGCTGCGTGGAGAACGCGACCCGCTGAAGCGTTCGGAGGCAATCAACTCTATAGTGCGCAGCATATCGTTCGTAACGAACCCTATCCTGCGCGACACCTATCTGCACGACTGTTCGGTGCGTATGGGCATCAACGAGGCTACGCTCATCAACACGCTTAACAACTTCATACGCAGCAACCGCGAGGCAACCGCTTCCTCATCGGACAATTCGCAAACGACGCAACCGACGACTCAAAACTCAAAACTCAATATTCAAAACTCTCCTTCCCCTTTGCAGCAGGCATCGAAGGTGGAGCAGATGCTCGTAGAGTTGATTGTGCGCAACGGCGATACCGTCATATATAATAATGTAGAGACGGAGGACGGCACGACGGTGAACCTTAACGTGGCGCAATACATAGCCTATAACCTTGGTGTCGACGGACTGAAGTTTGCCAATCCGCTCAACTCCCGCATCCTCGACGAGGCGGTGAACCATGCTGGCGATGAGCAGTTCTGTGCCGAGCAGTTCTTCCTGCACCATTCTGACATTGAAATATCGCGCATTGCCACCGACCTTTGCATGGACAAGTATCAGTTGCTCGACGAACAGAAGGCGGCACGTGCCGACGAGGAGAAGAATGCTGACGAGCTGCGCGTCGAAGAGGAGAACCGCATCGAAGCACTGCGCCAACAGACCGAGCATCTGCTCAACGACTTCCGTATGGACTATCTGGAGCAGCGCCTGCGCGACCTGAAGCGCGACATATCGCTCGCAGTGAACGACCCCGAACGCCTGCAGCAGCTGATGGAGGAATACAAGACGGCACACGAACTGCGCTCTCAGCTCGCCCGGTTGTTGGGAAATAATATTATAGCATGATAAGTTGAAATGGTGTAATGTTGATGTGTTGACAAATGAAGCATATCTCAACATGACAACATCTCAACATAACAACAAACGATATGTTCTACATCCATTGGGTATTCATATTAGCTTACGTCTTCATTATTGTCAGCATCATGCTGGCAGTATTGATGGACAACCGTCAGCCGGCAAAGACAATAGCTTGGGTGATGGTGCTACTCTTTATGCCCATTGTTGGAATAATACTTTACGTATTCTTTGGTCGTAACACTCGTAAGATGACGTTTATATCGCAGCGATCGCTTGACCAGTTGTCGAAGCGGTCGATGCTGGAGTTTGTGGAGCAACGCCAATTGACGTTACCCGACGACTATCGTTCGCTCATACAACTCTTCACCAACCAAAGTCTTGCCCTTCCGTTCAAGGACAACGAGGTGGAGTTCTACACCGACGGCTACGAGTTCTTCCCCGCATTGCTGAAGTCGATAGCTTCGGCACGCAAGCATATACATCTTGAGACATACATCTTCGCCGACGATGCACTCGGACGATTGGTGGCGGATGCCCTCATCAGCAAGTCGAAAGAGGGCGTAGAGGTGCGCCTCATCTACGACGATGTGGGCTGTTGGCGTGTGCCGCGCTCACTATTCGAGCGTATGCGCCGTGCTGGGGTTGATGTCAACGCCTTCATGCCTGTTAAGTTCCCTGCGTTTACGAGCAAGGTGAACTACCGCAACCACCGCAAGGTGTGCATCGTGGACGGCGTTGAGGCATTCGTGGGTGGTATGAACATCGCCCTGCGCTATGTGAAAGGACTGTATGGCGGACAACTGCCGTGGCGTGACACCCACGTCCGAATACGTGGTGGAGCGGTGTACGCCCTGCAGCGTACGTTTCTCGTCGACTGGTACTTCGTCGATCGTACCCTCGTCACCAACTCGAAGTACTATCCGCCGATGCCGTGGCGCATAGAGAACAGCTGCTTGATGCAGGTAGTGACGAGCAGTCCGATAGCCAAATGGCCGGACATCATGCAGGGATATGTGCGCATACTGCTTGAGGCGAAGAACTATGTATACATGGAGTCGCCTTATTTCCTGCCTACTGAGCAGGTGCTCTTCGCCATGCGCACGGCAGCACTTGCCGGCGTAGATGTGCGACTGATGATTCCGCGCCATAGCGACTCTCGCTTGCTTGAACTTTCGTCGATGTCGTTCGTGACGGAGGTGCTTGAGGCAGGCGTTAAGATAATGCTTTACGAGGCTGGATTCAACCACAGCAAGTTGCTTGTGGCTGATGACACGCTCTGTACCTGCGGTTCTACAAATATCGACTTCCGTAGCTTCGAGAACAATTTTGAAGCCAATGTCTTTGTCTACGACCGCACAACGGCATTGCGAATGAAGGAAATCTTTATAAGTGATGAGCAAGAATGTGTAGACTTCCTGAGTGTGAACGGCGAACGGAAACGCCCGTTCATGCACCGTCTGGCGGAGTCGCTTGTTAGAGTGTTCTCACCACTCTTATAAAAGTAAAAAAGTAAAAGAGTAAAAGAGTAAAAAGGAAAAATTAAAGGTAAAAAAGTAAAAGAGTAAAAAGAATTGGATGTTGGCATTTTGCCCGTATTCCGCACCCTATCTTTTTACTCTTTTACTTTTTTACTCTTTTACTTTTAAATGATTTCAAAGTGTTTCAGCGCATTCGTTATACCATCCTCATCTACGCTACTCGTGATATAGTCGGCGTGCGCCTTCACCTCGTCGAGCGCATTGCCCATAGCGACACCAACGCCCGCTGCACGCAACATCGTAAGGTCGTTGCCGCCGTCGCCGAACGCCATCGTTTCGCTGATGTTGATGCCCAAGTGCTCGGCAATGGCGCGGATGCCGTTCGCCTTGTCGGCTGTGGCAGACGTAAGGTCGCAAAACGCAGGATACCAGCGTGCAGACGTTGTGCCTGGCACGTGGGGTAGGATAGTGTGCTCCTGGTCCTCGGTGAGGAACGGCGTAATCTGCAGTATGCCCTGCTTTATAACCTCCTCAACTGGCACGTCGAACTTGTTGTACGTCACCTTCAGCATGTCGTAGAATACATGGTTCACGCTGTCGTTGCGGTTGATGATCTGCAGATCCTTTGTGCCTACAATCACCGCCGGCACGTCGAGACGGTTGCAAAAGTCGACTATCGCCTCTGCCTCGTGAGTAGGGATAAGGTCCTGGCGCACTACCTTGTCGCCATAAACGCATTGAGCGCCAGTTGCAAGAATGAAACCGTCCATGATGTCCTCTACCTCCGTGATGTTGTTGAGCAACTGACGTGGACGACCCGTAGCGGTGAAGAGCTTTACACCGCACTTGTGAGCCTCGCGAAGCGCTTCGATTGTTGACTCCGGCACCTTGTGCGTATTAAAGCTGACGAGTGTTCCGTCGACGTCGAAAAACAGGGCTTTTATCATATCCTTTAATTTTTACTCTTTTACTTTTACCTTGCAAAGGTACTGAAAAAAAGTAGAAAGGTAAAAAAGTAAAACGCTAAAAAGTATAAGGTATGGGCATCTTGCCCGTACCACGCAGCCACAAAACATATTTTAAATTGTAAAAGCGTAAAAATCAAAAAATAATTACTACTTTTGTAATTCATTGTTCACACGGAACACACATTAAACAACCATTAATCAGCAAAGGAAATGACAGAGCAAACGCAACTCGCTTGGGACATAATAGAGACAACGAACACCAACCTCTTCCTCACAGGTAAGGCTGGCACGGGAAAGACCACCTTCCTGCGCCGACTGAAGGAGGAGTCATCGAAGCGCATCGTGGTTGTTGCGCCTACGGGCATCGCTGCCATCAACGCCGAAGGTGTGACCATCCACTCGTTCTTCCAGTTGTCGTTTGCGCCGTTCATACCCAACTATAATCTCAAGGAACAGCAGTTCCGCTTCTCAAAGCAGAAGATTAACGTAATACGCTCTATCGACACGCTCGTCATCGACGAGATTTCCATGGTGCGTGCCGATTTGCTCGACGCTGTAGACAGCGTGTTGCGCCGTTTCCGCAAGAACAACCTTCCGTTCGGTGGTGTTCAGATGGTTATGATTGGCGATTTGGGTCAGCTTGCTCCCGTAGCAAAAGACGATGAGTGGCAGATGCTCTCGCGCTATTACGCCACGCCTTATTTCTTCTCGTCGCTCGCCTTGCAGCGCACACGCTACGCCATCGTCGAACTGACGAAGGTGTATCGCCAGAGCGACAAGCGTTTCCTCGACATACTGAATAAGGTGCGCGAAAACCGTGCTGACGCTGCGGTGCTTTCTGCGCTCAACTCCCGCTACATACCCGACTTCAAGCCGCGCAAGGAAGACGGCTACATACGTCTTACGACGCACAACTGGCAGGCGCAGCGCATCAACGACCACGAGCTTGAACTGCTCCCCGGCAAGCCCTATACCTACACTGCCACCATCGAAGGCAAGTATCCAGAGATGCTCTTCCCGACCGAAGAGACGCTCACGCTGAAGACCGGTGCGCAGGTGATGTTCGTTAAGAACGACTCGTCGGCAGACAAGGCTTACTACAACGGTATGATCGGTACCATTGCCGAGATAGATACCGAGGGCTTCAGCGTTACGGCGAAGGACACTGGCGAGAATATACGTGTGCAGCCCGAGCAGTGGGACAACACGCGCTACGTGCTCAACGAGAAGACCAACGAGATAAGCGAGGAGGTGGAAGGAACCTTCACGCAGTTTCCCGTGAAGACGGCTTGGGCTATCACCGTTCACAAGAGTCAGGGTCTTACGTTCGACCACGCCATCATCGACGTGCAGCGCGCCTTCACCCACGGACAGACATACGTGGCGCTCTCGCGTTGCCGCACACTCGAAGGCATGGTGCTCAGTGCACCGCTGCCGCAGACGGCTATCATTCGTGATGAGGCTGTAGACGAATACGCCACGCACGCCATTGAGCATACGCCGAGCGAGGATCAGATAGAACAGTTGCAGCGCGACTACTATCTGTCGGTGGTGAGCGAACTGTTCGACTTCCGCCCGCTCATGGATGCCTTCAACCGTGTGCTCGACTTGCTCGACGGACATTTCCGTCGTTCCTTCCCGAAGCTCATTGCCGAATATAAGGCACGCACGGGCACTATAAAGACCGAGCTTATGGATGTAGCAGAGCGCTTCAAGTTGCAGTACAGTCAGATCGTAATCGCTTCTGCCGACTATCAGACGAATGCCCTGCTACAGGAACGTCTGAAGAAGGGCGCCGACTACTTCGCTCGAAAGATTACCGATGTGGAGGAGCTTGTGAAGAAGACATCGGTGAAGACCGAGAACAAGGACGTGAAGAAACGTTACAACGATGTGTTCCCAGCGCTCAAAGAGGTGGTGATGCAGAAGCGCGCCCTCCTCAACTGTGTCAAGGCTGACGGCTTCACTCTGCACAGCTATCTGCGCCAGCGTGCCCTGGTACTTGCCGGAAAAACAATATCAGAAAAATAGACAAATGGTATGGTTCTTATACCTATGAACCATTATGGACTTGTATGGTTCGTCACTTTACCATAACTTTGCCCTTTGACAGGTAATGCCGTGCAAACGGCATTTATAGTATAACCTAAAAAACGAATTACTATGAGTAGGGTTTTTCAAGTGAAGCCTAAACAAGTGTTTGAAAAGGTGGAGCTGAAAGCCATCTGCTTTACCCCAGAGAACATCGAAGCGGAAATCGCTTTGTTGTAATCAAAATTTACGTATAATAAATGTGTCGAACAACATTTTATTCAATATAAAAGATAAAAGCGGGATTTTTAGTTGTTTTGTCTTTTATAAAAGATAAATTTACTATTTTTGCGGAAAATATCTTTTATAGTGAATAAATATGGCAACAATTAGGAGACAATCATACATTGACAAGATAGAGAAATATCTTGGGAAGGAAACGATAATAGTGCTTGTTGGTCAGCGTCGTGTTGGTAAAAGCTGTATCTTGAAAATGATACGTGATGAAAAGATGGCTGATTCAGACAATAATGTTATCTATATAGATAAGGAGAAGTGGCAATATGATGCCATACAGACTTATCGGGATCTCAATGAATATATTGAAAAGCATTGGGCGAACGACAAGTACAATTATATCCTTATTGACGAAGTGCAAGACATAGAGGAGTTTGAACGCTCCGTACGCAGCTTTCGCACTGAACCAAACACGGACATCATTATAACGGGTAGTAATGCCAGTATGCTGAGCAACGAACTTAGTACACTCATTGGAGGCAGATATAAGGAAATCTATATACAGTCTCTCAGTTACAATGAGTTCTTGGAGTTTCATAATCTTTCAGACAATGACGAGTCGCTGTCTTTGTATATACAATATGGAGGAATGCCTGGTCTGGCAAAAATCGGTTTGGAAGAGGATGATGCAAGAGAATATCAGATAGATATATACCATACCGTGCTTCTGAAGGATGTGATAATGAGGAACCAGATAAGAAACGTTCCTTTCCTTGAGAACTTGGTACGCTTTCTGGCTGACAATATAGGAAAGTTGATATCGGCTAACAGTATTGCAAAATATATGAAGTCGCAAGGCGAGTCAATCACTTCTTCTGTTGTCATCAATTACATTTCTTTCTTATGCGAAGCATACATCTTGCATAAGGTTAACAGATATGACATACACGGTAAGCGCGTCTTTGAGAACAATGATAAGTTTTACTTTGAGGACAATGGCGTAAGAAATGCCATAGCTGGTGGTACAAGGGAAGGAGATATTGAGAAGGTTATAGAGAATATTATATATGAACATCTCATCCGACTTGGTTATCAGGTTTATGTAGGACAGCTACAGGCTGGTGAGATAGACTTTGTATGCACAAAGCCAGAAGGACAACGTATCTATGTGCAGGCTTCGTTCATTATAGCGGAGCAAGCTACACGTGAAAGAGAATTTGGCAATCTGCGTTCTATTAAGGACAACTATCCGAAGTATGTTATCTCTATGACACCGCTTCTTACAAAGAATGACGATGATGGCATAACACACATTCATCTCCGCAAGTTCTTGCGAGAAGGTTTGTAGAGATTATTACTTACAAAGTTTGTAAGCATAATAAAAGATACCATCAATGCAAGTATTTTTATTGCCGTAAACGCGAAAAAATCCACCATATCTCCCAGCAGGCGTATAACGCGTTGTTGGGAAGTGAGTTAGAGGCTGGTAGATAGCTTCTGTTTTGCAGATATCTACCAGCCATCTACCAGTCATCTACCAACAGATTATCTTTTTGAACCGCTATGGACTTGTGCAGCTCACAAATAACCAATACCTTTGGCGGAGTGAATAAACAGACATTCATATCATGGGCTATCAGCTTGGGAACATCGGCTTATAACTGGATTAGTTCATGGTTCTAACTTATGGCAAACAACATATTCTTTCAGCCCTTCGTCGGCAAGCATTATGTCGTCGTTTGGGGCAAGCGCCTTTGGGATAAGATGCCGGGCGAGCGATGGCAGGACGGCGAGCCGATAGTAGTGGACGGGTGCAGCACGGCGACGGGCGCTTATCTCCTGAACAACGGCAGACGTGTGAAGACGATGGCGGTGAACCATCCTTCCGTAGGCTATTCGTGGAATTATTGGTATCGTGTGCTGGAAAAATTCTTCTTGCATTAAACGGTGGAAAAAACAACGCAGGTTTCGGAAATAAGGCATAATAATAGCCTGATTTCTTTCGCAATAAGTCATCGTTCTGCGTCCGCCGTCCGATCAGATTCCGTCCGCCGCCCGATCAGATTCCGTCCGCCGCCCGATTGGGTTGCGTTCGGTGTCCGATCGGACGGCGTACGGTGTACGGTGAGAATTTGTGGTGTTAAGGCTAACTTTTGATAAGTTAGGCTGCATCTCAACAATAAAAATAAGTGAACTTAGAATTGCAATTCTTATCTTTGCAATTCTTGTATTGTCTTCGATTTACACTAACGTTTGGTGTAAAAGACAGATAAATGATAATTTA
>ERZ791879.931-NODE-931-length-16926-cov-2.398020_pt1 | contig 16926 bp, 13 predicted proteins | sample MGYA00510162_ERZ791879 | MGnify/ENA primary metagenome ERZ791879 (study PRJEB30046, sample SAMN00792113) | human gut metagenome | study: EMG produced TPA metagenomics assembly of the A metagenome-wide association study of gut microbiota in type 2... | reverse complement strand
CTCTGCCTGTCATGGTCTTATACGCACCAGCCTCGTCAGGGAGGTATGTAATGCTTTTTCTTACCATATCAGGTTCAGCGAGAATACTATGACCTGCCACGATAGCGTCGCCCTCTGTTGCCTGCAAAAGTGTTGATATCATTCTTATGGTCGTGGTCTTTCCTGCACCGTTTGGACCTATCAGCGCAAATATCTCGCCCTTTCCAACGTCAAAAGTGACGTTGTGGGAAGCATAAATGCCTTTTTTGTACTGCTTTGAAAGCCCTTTGACCTGTAAAACGGTTTCCATCGTTTTCCCATTCCTTTCTTTGTCTGTATCATTGTATTTTTTGTGAATAAATCAAGTATAGCACACCACGTTCCAACTGTCAATTGACATTTGTCATGTGATGTTATGTAAATATGATTTACTAACAGTATACACTGTCTATGGCACGATGTCAATAGCGGTTTTCACCAAAACAGGCATGATTTTTATTATTTATGCGTTAGAATGTAAAATTCACTTACTTTGTGAGATAAAGTAAACCACGTTACACAATGATTACAAATCAAATAATATTCTGTACATTTTCAACTCTTTCAAGTACGTTTTTTTGGATATCCCAATGTAATGATTTGATTACATTTTGGTTACAGACAAGGGTAAAAAAACGGACGATTGTTGAAAACTTTATAATTTTCAACACCAAATTGCTGTTATAGCATGAGTTTTAAACATTTTCAACATAGTTTTCAACATTTTCAAAAGTTTTCAACTGTAGTTTTCAACTGTCCAAAAAAGCTCTTGTTACCGTTTTTTAATCATTTGTAATTTATTCATTTTTCGTACTTCTATAGTAAATAGGGAGGATTTATTACATTTTCACCAATGAACGAATTTAAAATTTGTGAAGTATTTGAGCTTTAAAATTGGCTTTTATGGTTTACAAAAGAACGAAAATATGTTAAACTTATAATAAGTGTGAATGAAAAGTTACAATGTTCATTATAGGAGGAAAAATTATGGGAAACTTAACCAGTCTGAAGAAAGCCGCCGCTGTGCTGCTGACTTCGGTAACGCTCATGTCGGCTGCAGCGGCACTGCCTGCTGTGGACGAAACGCCGCTTCTTTCACAGACGGCGATAACTGTTGAGGCGGCAAGCGTCGGAAAAGTCACAGGGCTTACTTCAAAAACACTTAGCAACAGCGAGATAAAGCTCAGCTGGAAAAAGGTCAGCGGAGCTTCGGGATACTCAGTTTGTATGAGAAAAAACGGTAAATATCCGCAGATCGCAGACGTAAAAAGCGGATCGACCCTCACATACACTGTGAAAAATCTGCCCAATGCCACCCGTGAAAACTTCAAGGTAAGAGCCTACAAGACCGTGAAAGGAAAAAAGGTCTACGGCGCATATTCAGACAACTGGAACACCGCCACGAACCCACAGCCTGCAAAGGGTCTTAAAGTATCAAGCGTTTCTTATGACAGCGTAAAGCTTTCATGGACAAAGATAGGCTGTACAAATTACAGAGTATTTCAGCTTAAAAATGGTCAGTGGAAAGAGATCGCGAAGACCACAGGCACAAGCTACACTGTAAAAAATCTCAGCCAGAAGACCACTTACAAGTTCAAGATAAGAGCCTGCAAGACAGACGACAAGAAAGCCAACCACTACGGAAAATATTCTGCAGAGGTATCGGCTACCACATCTAAAGCTCCTGCTGTTGTGACACCGGTTTCACAGCATGGTCAGCTTTCTGTAAAGGGTGCGAATATTGTTGACAAGAACGGCAAGGTATTCAAGATAAAGGGTATGTCAACTCACGGCATCATGTGGGAAGATTTCTCCGATATTCTTACAAAGAACTCTCTTAAAGTGCTGCGAGATGACTGGAAGGTCAACACTATAAGAATTGCAATGTACACAGAAGAATGGGGTGGCTACTGCACCGAGAACGGCAAGTATCAGGCACAGGCAAAGCAGAAAGTCAAGACAGGCGTTGAGAACGCAAAGTCTCTTGGAATGTATGCTATAATCGACTGGCACGTTCTCAATGACAAAAACCCTAACAACCACAAAAATGACGCTGTCAAGTTCTTCACAGAAATGGCTAAGACCTACAAGGATTACAATAACGTTATTTACGAGATCTGCAACGAGCCTAACGGCGGTGTAACATGGACAGGCGGCATAAAAAGTTACTGCCAGAGCGTTGTAAGCGCTATCAGAAAATACGACAGTGACGCTATTATAATCTGCGGTACAGGCACATGGAGTCAGGATATAGATCAGGTGCTTGGCAACAAGCTTTCAGACAAAAACTGCGTTTATGCTCTTCACTTCTATGCAAACACTCACAGAGATTGGCTGAGAAACAGACTTCAGAACTGCTACAAAAAGGGACTTCCTGTTCTTGTATCTGAGTTCGGAACTTGCGACGCAAGCGGAAACGGCGGATATAACTCAACAGAAAGCACAAAATGGCTCAAGCTTCTCGACTCACTAAAAGTAGGCTACATAAACTGGTCAGCCTGCGGAAAGAGCGAAACGGCTTCCGCATTCAATAGCGGTACGAATCTCAAAGCTATAAAGAGCGGCACTTCACAGCTCACAGCAAGCGGCAAGTTCATTCGTGATTGGTACAGAAACCACTGATAACACAAAAGACCTCTCTTGGTGGGAGGTCTTTTTTTTGCACAGAAACTAACGATAAGCGGGCGACCCAAGGTCGCCTCTACACTATAAAAACACAGCCGAGGGGCATTTACCTCTCGGCTATTGTTATTTTATATCATATCACAAAGAACAGTGCTGTTCTTATAACTGCTGTAAAAAGCATAGCATAGAACGATGTGCCAAGCAAAAGTTGATTTGCCCAGAATATATCATTAGGCTCGCATGGCTTTAGATTTCTGCCTATAACAGGCTTTCTTACAAGCTGTCCGCCGTAATACTCATCACTGCCAAGCTGTATACCCAATGCACCTGCACACACCGACTGAGTTTGCGCTGAATTAGGGCTAGGGGATTTTCTTCTGTCTTTTTTGTATACCTGAGAAGCGTTCTTGCTGTCAAGGTGAAGATAAGAAACGTTCATTTTCATAAGCAGGGCGGCTATTCTTGCAGGTATAAAGCTGAGAACGTCGTCCAGCTTTGCAGGGAATTTGCCGAAGTTTATGTATGTGTCTGTTTTATAGCCCACTGTGTTGTCGATAATATTCACTGTTCTGTAGAGTATTCCGCCCAGACCGCCGAATATCGCAGACCAGAAAATAGGTGCGACCGCCCAATCTGTGGTGTTCTCTGCAACCGACTCCACCGTACTTTTTATAACAGCGTCAATGTTCATATCGTCAGTGTCACGAAAGGTCACTTTTTTTACCTTGCGCTGTGCCGAAGAAAGATTGCCTGCCCTTGCAGCACGCATCACTCCCCCTGCCGCAGTTTTAAGGGACTTTACAGAAAGTGCTGACCAACACATTATGCCCTCGAGGAAGATGCCAAGTGCGGCATTTAGCTTATAGCCCACGAATAGAAGAAGCAATGCCACAGCGGCAACTATAAGAAGCACTATCACAGTCATCATAAGACCTGCCATACGCTGTGCTTCGGGGGTGTTTTTATAGCTGTTTCTGAAAGACTTATCAAGTTTTGCCACAAGCTTTTTTATAAAATACTGAGGATAGACCACTACTTCAGGGTCGCCAAGGAGCATATCCAGCGCAAAGCCAAGCGCAAGCGCCGCCAGTGAATTTATCAACATATATACATATCCTTTCTTCAGGCAATAATTACTTATGATAATTATATCACAACATTTTCTGATTTTCAATACCTTTATGCTCTGATTTTAAGGGATAAGGCACAAAAAAGGGCGGTCAGAGCCGCCCGAACAAAAGTCTTTCAAAAAAATCAGAAACTAAGGTGCGAACACTGTTTGCCCCTACACTGAATAGATATATCCATAAGCTTTTGTGATAACTATATTATTTGCATATCTCCGAAAGCTTTTCAAGCATAAGATCCATTTCCTCGTCTGTGCCGATAGTAATTCTCAGGAAGTTATCTATTCTCGGCTTGTTGAAATATCTCACGAAGATACCATTTTCACGGAGGTATGTGAAGATCTCCTTTGCAGAGAGCTTTTCATGCTGTGCAAAGAGAAAATTCGTTTCGCTGTCAAGGACGTTGAAGCCCATTTCACGCATTTTTTCCGCTGTTCTATCCCTTGTTGCCTTGACCTTTTCAACTGTCGCCTTGAAATAATCCTCGTCAGAAAGGCTTGCAACGGCAGTTTCTATGGCTATCTGGTCGAGAGGATAGGAATTGTATGAGTCCTTTACAGCCCGCATATAGCTGATAAGCTCAGCACTTGCAAAAGCCATGCCCACTCTCATGCCTGCAAGGGAACGTGACTTTGAGAAAGTCTGTGTTACAACGAGATTATCGTACTCTTTCACAAGCTCCACGCAGGAATATCTGCCGAAATCCACATATGCCTCGTCGATTATAACAATGCTGTCCTGATTGTTTTCAAGAAGTTCTCTTATAAATTTCTCACCCACACCAAGGCTTGTCGGAGCATTAGGGTTTGGTATAACAACGCCACCGTTAGGCTCTTTGAAATCCTCGATATTTATTACAAAATCATCGTCAACGCTCTTAGTCTTGTATGGTATCTTCAGAAGCTCACACCACACAGGATAGAACGAATAAGTTATATCAGGATAAAGTATAGGCTTATCAGAGTTGAAAAATGCTCTGAAAGCTGTGGCAAGCACATCGTCTGAACCGTTTCCGCAGAAAACATTTTCGCTATTCAGTCCCACACGCTCCGCAAGCGCCGTTCTCAGTGCAGAAGCATCAGCACTAGGGTATTTTCTAAGCTCTGCAATAGTTTTCCCCTCCAATATTGCCTTTACCTTTGGTGACGGCGGATAAGGGTTTTCATTTGCATTGAGCTTTATTATCTTATCGTTTTTAGGCTGTTCCCCTGCAACGTATGGCTCTATATTTATAAGGTTTTTTCTCCAAAGCTTTTCGCTCATTTTACATTATCCTCTCTATATTTTATCATAGTAAAGTATTAATATAAAATATTATAGCACATACCGCTTATGTTGTCAAATAAAAGCCGCCTAGCTTTCAAGGTTAGCCTGTATAGACTGCAAAACGCCGTCATAGTAATATGCATTCACGCTCATGGAATCGCTCTCCCAATCAAGAAACTGATCTTTGCCGTTTCTGTCGCTGACCTCAGGTGTGCCGAGAATCGCAGCCATCTCCTCAGGAGTTGAATTTTTTGTTATACCGAATATTGAGCAGTCACTTTCGGTGGTGAAACTCATTCTTATCTTATGGAGGGTATGATCGCTGTTGAGCCAGAAGTCGAAGATGATGATATTATCCACAGTCGAGCTTGTTTTTCCGTAGCAAAGAGCAGAATCGTATTCATCGTCAGGGGTATCCACCATTTCTGCTCTTACATCATCAATAAGCTCAGTGCCTGTGAAAACGTGGTCTATGCCCTTATAGCTTACGCTTATATCCTTAGGCAGAGCAGCGTCTGAAGTAAGGTCAAGTGCCTTGAGGTCATCATATACCTTTACTCTGTTCTCATCAGTGTTTACAGTGCTCTCGCCCGGTGTTGTTATGCCTGTATACTCAGATGTGAAAACAGCCTCTCCGTCTTTTTCGTGTATTTCTTCCTGCGGATAGTTTTTGCTGTAGTATGTGAAATCGGAAACCGAGAAGTAATCAAGCACTACGTCATACTCTTCGTAATTACTATATGTTTCCACCACGCCGAGTGAAATTGTATAGTCAACGTTCTCCCAATACATTGTATAGCATTTATAATTTTCCATGCCGTCATATTCGCTGTTCATATAAATGCTTGTAGGACAGCCCATTTTGTCGATTATTTTATCAAGATCTTCTTTATTGCTGTAGTTGCCGTAGCTTTCATACTCCCAGTCGGAGGTATCCACAGCCTCTTCTAAAGGTATGGTAATGCTCCAGCTGTTTTCCTTGAGAATGTCAGCCACACTTGCGTCACGGTCAAATGGGTTTGCACCGGTAAGGTCGTAGTTTGTATGGCTCTCATCTGATGAAACGAAGGTTATCTCAACGTCACTGTTTTCACCTATCATTTTATCAACGCTCATAATATCACTAGATCTGCCAATATCGTCGCCGTACATTTTCATATTGGCATTGCCGCCGTCTATGGCACTAAGGTCAACAGGCACTGATATTTTGCTGCCGAAAATATCCTGAGGCAAAGTATCTGACGGATCAGACCCTTTAAAGCCTGTTATCCAGTATTTATCACTGTTATTGCCTGCCGAATCAGCTTTATCGGCAGCCGAACTGCTTTCACTGCTTTTTTGTGACTCAGTCACAACGACCACGCCGTCATCATTATCATTATCCTTACTACCGTTTGAGCTGAGCACAACCGCCGCTGTGATACCTCCGCCCACTACTGCTACGGCACAAACGCCTGCTATTACCTTTGCTTTTACTGTTGAAAACATTACTTTTCCTCCCGATATAGTTTTTGTTGATGTTACGCTATCGGAAACTGCATTAGCGGCTGAGGCTGAGCCTGTGAAAACGGTAAGTTTCGGAAGAACGGTGTTTGAAGCCTCTTTATTAAGAAGCTTTGAAAGAATAAATACAGGCACGGCAGCATGAAGTCTGTCGTTGTTGTTTTCCTCGTATATAAGCACCGCCTCCTTTATCTTTTTTCTGGCGGCACTAAGGCGGGAAGTTACTGTACCTGTGGTGCAGTTCATTACCTCTGCTATCTCAGGCACTGTAAGCATATCGAAATAATACAGTATCACCGAACGCCTTTGCTCCTCTGTGAGAACAGTATCGATAATATCCATTATTATCTTTCTTTTAACGTCATTGCTCACATATTCCTCAGGGATAAGCCCCTCGTCAGGGATTTCCTCTATTATCTCCTCTGAGTTGTCCTCAGGGGCGGAATTGTTTCTAAAGTGCATTTTGCAGAGATTTATCCCTATCCTGTTTACCCATGCTGGAAAATTCTCAGGCTGTGCAAGAGTGCCAAGCTTTTGAAGGGCTGTAAGATAAGTTTCCTGAGTGATATCCTCTGCAAGCTGTGGGTCGCCAAGAAGCTTCAGGCAGCTAAAATACACTGTTCTGCCCGTTTCTTCATAAAGCGCACCGAACGCCGCCTTGTTTCCCTGTGCCGCCTGCAATACAAGCTTTTTGATATCATCTTTTTCCATGTTTTTGACCTGCTCTTTCTTTCCGAATTGCCGTTTTCTCGTCCGCTGTTTTATCAGTCCCGACATTAGTTAGATGCAAAACGCAGACGATTTGTTGAGTAAATTCAGAATCTTCATATATAATTTACATATAATTAATATTTATTATTATAATATTGCAGAAATAATTATATCACATAACAAAATGCCTGTCAACAAGCAAAAAAATATCCCCCACAGATGTGAGGGATAGTTTTTTCAGAACATACCTGCAAGAAACATTCTGCTTTCATAAAGCTTATTTGAATTTGTATCGAAGGCAAAATGATATCTGTAGAGAGGTGTAAGCCCTGCGGCATTTTTCTCACCTGCAACATATGCAACGAAAACATCAGGGTCAGTGTCGCTGTTCACACAGTATGTTCCGCTCATTGACATATCGCCCTGTGAGTAAACATAGGAAAGATAGTTTCCTGAAATGCTGTTCTCGCCCTTTGAGATGCCCTGAGAAGCAAGCATATCCTGCACTGATTGTGCTGAGTAATCGTCTATGTTGTCATATATCTCATCAAGCTTCTTTGTGCTCAACACATCACTGCTCAATCTTGCAGGCATACCGGTCGGTATCCACGCAGGAGTGTAAATATCGTTTGACATAGGCGTTTCCTCTGCCCATACCACATAGCTGTCTGCCAGAGATACCTGACCGTCTGGGGCTGTTAGGTTTGTCACATAGACAGTTATCTGGTCGCCCTTCGGCTCATTTTTTGGGATAAGAGTAAGGGAATATATATCCCACCATTCGCCAGTTAAAAGACCGTCTTTGCCCACAAAATAATTAAGCATCTCGTCCTTTTTCTCTTCGTATGTGCCGTCGCTGTACATAATGTCATATTCATCGGCATATTTTGCACAGAAGTCAGAGGTCTTTTCATATCCGCCAACCTGCATGATGTCACCGTTAAGCTGAACAAGACCCGACGAAAGACCCGCATTTTTTATCTCGTCAGACACAGTGTAAACAGCCATTTCAGGCTCTTCGTCAGAATTTACACCGCTTGCAGTATCATCAATAACATTATCTTCATTATCGGTATTCTCATCAAGTTCCTTTAGCTTATCCTCTATCTCCTGCTCATTCACGTCACCTTGTGCGTCTGTCTGAACGGCTGCGTTTGGCTTATCAGCATCTGCTGTATTATCTCTGTTTGCAAGCACCACCGCTGTGATACCTCCGCCAACTACTGTCAATACAACTACTCCTGCTATCACTTTTACTTTTACTGTTGAAAACATACCTTTTCCTCCCGATTTTCTCATTGTTGGATTTTTCTCGGGAACAATATCCTCGGCGGCTGCCGTGTTGCTGAAAACGGATAATTTAGGCAGCTTCAAATGCTGACATTCCTGCATAAATATCTTTGACAGAACAGGTATAGGCATAACAGCATGAAGCCTGTCATTGTTTTTCTTTTCGTAAATAAGCACCGCCTCCCTTATCTTCTTTCTTGCAGCACTAAGACGGGAAGTGACAGTGCCAACAGAACATTCCATTATCTCTGCTATCTCAGCCACGCTCATCATATCAAAATAGTAAAGTATTATTGTCTGACGCTGTTCGTCAGTGAGGGTGGTGTCGATAATGTTCATTATTATCCTGCGTTTTTCTTCGCTGTCGGCATAATCGTCAGGGATAAGCTCGCTGTCGGGCGTATCATCGATTATCTTTTCCGACTCCTCCTCCGCAGTGCGGGGATTTTTCCTGAAATACATTTTGCAATTGTTTATGGCAATGCGGTTTACCCACGCTGAGAAATTCTCAGGCTCTTTAAGGCTGTCAAGCTTTTCAAGAGCTTTCATGAAAGTGTCCTGAGTTATATCCTCTGCCTGCTGAGCATTTCCAAGAAGTTTCAGACAGTTAAAATATACCGACCTGCCCGTTTCTTCGTAAAGCTCGCCGAACGCCGCTCTGTCACCCTGTCCTGCCTGCAAAACAAGACGTCTTATCTTTTCCTTTTCCATGATCTTTTCTACCAAGCTTTCTTTTTATTATCGAACAAAAAAATCCGTTTTCAGCACTCGGTTATTGTTCCGACATCACTTAGATGTTTGCTGAAAACGGAATATTGAGCAAATATAAAACTTAATATATTGTTTACAAAATATTAATCAACATATTCTCTGACTCTGAGATGTATACCCACGCTGTCAGCAACCGCCTGAGATTTTTTTATCTCCTCTTCGCCGATTATATCCACAACAGTGAGCATTACCTCAGGCACGAACTCTTTTACTCTTTTTGCAAAAGAGAGCATTTCTTCAAAGCAGTTCACGCCCTTGAATGACGGTCTTGTTACCTCGTCATAAGCCTTTGCGTCAGAAGCGTTAAGACTTATTGAGATTATATCAACAAGTCCCTTGAACTCAGCAGGAGTTTCACGCTTGTTGATAAGGTCGCTAAGACCATTTGTGTTTACCCTTACAGGTGTCTTTGTAACAGACTTTATATATTTTGCAGTTTCTTTGAGTATTTCAAGCTCACAGGTAGGCTCGCCATAGCCGCAGAAAATAATTTCCTTGTAGCTGTCAAGGTCACGCTTTTTGATGTTGTCTATTACCTCCTCGGCAGTAGGCTGATGTTCCAGCCACAGTGGGTCAGAGCCATAAGCACCGTCACCGTTGTGACGAATACAGAATGTGCAGTTGCATGGGCACTTGTTTGTGATGTTGAGATAAAGCTTATCGCCTATCTCATAAGAAATATTCATAGCTTTTATCATTATAATTACCTCTTTTTGTAATATATCAAAGTATCAGAGCAGACAGGCGACCAAAGGTCGCCCCTACAGAGAAATTATCGCCGCAGGCGATACCTTCATTCCTCACTCCTCATTCCTCACTAATACCTATTCTCTTATCTGTCCGTTTCCAGAGATAAGATACTTTGTGGTGGTCATTTCTCTAAGACCCATAGGACCTCTTGCATGAAGCTTCTGAGTGGAAATGCCTATCTCAGCACCCAGACCGAACATTCCGCCGTCTGTAAATCTTGTTGAGCAGTTTACATATACTGCCGCTGAGTCAACACGCTTTTGAAATTCCTGTGCGGCAAAAAGGCTTTCCGTAACGATACACTCAGAATGTCCTGTAGAAAATCTGTCGATATGTTCAAGGGCTTCCGCCATATCGTCTACTACCTTGACAGAGATTATATAGTCAAGAAACTCTGTTGCGTAATCGTCATCATCAGCAGGAGTAACGTTCTCAGGGCCAAGTATCTGCCTTGTAAGCTCACAGCCTCTTATCTCAACGTGGTGCTTGTCAAGTCTTTCTTTAAGCTTCGGGAGAAAATCCTCTGCGATATCCCTGTGAACAAGACAGCTTTCAACTGCGTTGCATACAGACGGACGTGAGGTCTTACCGTTATCAACAATGTTCACAGCCATTTTTATATCCGCACTTGCGTCAACATAAACGTGACAGTTTCCTGTGCCGGTCTCGATAACAGGCACAGTGGCAGACTGTACAACAGCCTTTATAAGCTGTGCGCCTCCCCTTGGGATAAGGACATCAATATAATCATTAGCTTTCATCATATCAAGAGCGATGCCTCTGTCAGTATCCTCCACAAGCTGAATGATGTCAGGGCTGACACCTGCCCTTTCGACAGCCTTTCTCATTAGGTCGGCAAGCATTTTGTTTGAGTTTATTGCTTCCTTTCCGCCCCTGAGTATAACAGCGTTTCCACTTTTAAGGCAAAGTATAGCGCCGTCTACAGTAACGTTAGGTCTGGCTTCAAAAATAATGCCTATAACGCCCATTGGCACTCTTACTTTCTCGATCTTCATGCCGTTAGGTCTTGTTGAGCCTGAAACTACCTCGCCCACAGGGTCGTCAAGCTGTGCAAGCTCCTCGCAAGCCTTTGCCATGCCCTCGATACGGCTGTCATTGAGTGCAAGTCTGTCAAGCATTGCTTCTGACATTTTTCTCATTCTGCCGTTTTCAAGGTCCACCTTGTTTGCTTCGATAATATCGTCCTTGCAAACTCTCAGGATATGTGCGATTTCAAGAAGTGCGTCATTTTTCTGTGTTGTTGAAGCGAAGGCGATATCCTTTTTGCAAGCTTTTGCTTTCTGTCCCAAAATATCAATGTAACTCATTTTTACTATACCTCCCCGTTAGCTGTAAAAAGTGTTCCTATAGGTTTATTTTCAAATACCTTATACAAATGTCTTGGATCTCTGCCATTCATTATGATAAGATCTATTCCGCCATTTTTGCATATCTCAGCGGCTTTTATCTTTGTCGCCATTCCGCCTGTGCCAAGTGAAGAACCTGCACCCCCTGCAATAGCCTTTATCTCCTCCGTTATCTCAGGCACAACAGGAATAAGCTCAGCGTCATCATACTTATGAGGGTCTTTGTCAAAAAGTCCCTCGATATCAGACATTATTATAAGCAGATCTGCATTAGCAAGCACCGCAACATTTGCCGCAAGAGAATCGTTCTCGCCCATTTCAAGCTCCAACTCATCAATAGACACCGTATCGTTCTCGTTCACAATAGGGATAGAACCAAGCTCTATAATGCGGTTAAGGGCGTTCTGCACATTTATGCGTCTGTCCTCAAGAAGAATATACTTTGTAAGCAGAAGCTGAGCCACATTAAGGCTGTATTCAGAGAAAAGATTATCGTAAAGATACATAAGCTCACACTGACCCACTGCCGCACAAGCCTGTCTTGTGGGAGTGTCCTTGGGTCTTTCCTTTATGCCAAGCTTTGCTCTGCCAAGACCCACCGCACCGCTTGATACAAGGATTATCTCATGTCCTGCATTTTGAAGGTCGGCAAGAGTTTTAACGAGCTGTTCCACACGGCGTATATTAAGAAGCCCCGTGCTGTGAGTAAGAGTAGAAGTTCCTACCTTTACCACAACTCTTTTCTTTTTTGTCATATCTATCATTTTTATCATGTCCTTATTGTTATTTTCCGTTGACAACATTCTGCGGCGTACCCTCTATCCACATTTTCAAGTTCTGCGCAACAGTTTCAAGAAGCCTTTCTCTCGTCTGCTTTGGCGCCCACGCTATATGTGGGGTAACAGTGCAGTTCTTTGCATTTCTGAGATGGCAGTTCTCACTCATTGGCTCGTTTGTGAGAACATCAATTCCTGCCCCTGCAATGACTTCATTTTCAAGAGCCTGTGCAAGAGCCTTTTCGTCCACAAGACCACCCCTTGCAGTGTTGACGAAAAATGCTGACTTTTTCATCATGCCGAGGCTTTCGGCATTTATCATTTTCTCATTATCCTTTGTAAGAGGACAATGGAGAGTTACTATATCAGAGGTCTTTAGAAGTTCTTCAAGGCTTACCGCAGGCGTGCCGTCAATAATTTTCTGGGGTGAGCGTGTAAAGGTGATGACCTTCATGCCGAACGCTCTTGCTATCTCAGCAACTTTCTTTCCTATGTCGCCATAGCCTACTATACCAATGGTTTTTCCTGCAAGCTCATAGGTAGGAATACCAAAATATGAAAACAACTTATAATTCACCCAGCCGCCCTCGTCAACTTTCTCGGCATATTCTCTTATCTTGCTGAAATAGTTGAGGATAAGTGCAAAAGTATGCTGTGCCACCGCATTTGTAGAATATGCAGGCACATTGCAGACCACCGCACCATGCCTGTCTGCGGCGGAGAGGTCAACATTATTATATCCCGTTGCAAAAAGACCGACGTATTTCAGGTTTTTGCACTTTGAGAATACCTCCGCTGTTATAAGGCACTTGTTACATATAACAGCGTCAGCGTCGCCTATCTTTTCTGCGACCTGTTCATTTGGTGTAAAACCGTAAACAATGCTTTCACCAAGGACTGTTATTCCCTCCAGCGACACATCGTTTCTTGAAACTGTTTCAGAGTCAAGTATAACTATTTTCATTCTTCATCTTCCTTTTGAGCAGTTTCCGACTTTTCCCCAGCATTCTCCAAAGCTTTCTGCTTTTTAGCAAACCTATGGGAAATAAAAGCTGTTGCCGCAAGAAGCGCTACCTCTGCACCGAAAAGCATACCAATAACAAAGCTTTTTGTGGTAAACTGAGTAACTATAGTAAGGTCGATAGCTATCATTAATGTAAGATAATGACAAGAGCCTTTTCTTATGAACTGAGTTATATATAAAAGCGTAGCGATAACGCAGAATATCATATGCACCTTGAAAGGCAAGGGGGCATAAACGTTCTGCAAGGTCGCAGTTTCCGCCGCCAGTGTTTCTATCACACTATCATCTCCTAAAGCATTATTTTATCATACTAAAATATTATACCACAGTTTTACGTCATTTGCAATAGATTTGAGCCTTTATAACGGCTTTATAAAACAAAAAGACAGAAGTATTTTTTCAAATACCTCTGCCTTTTTCGGGAAAAATTCGTCGTAATCTTTAATTTATACAGTTTTAAGATAAATTACTTGTTAGCGAAATATCTGTCAAGCAGACCCTTGAAGCCGCATCCATGTCTTGCTTCGTCCTTAGCCATTTCATGAACAGTGTCATGGATAGCGTCATAGCCAAGCTCCTTTGCTCTCTTAGCAAGCTTCATCTTGCCCTCACAAGCACCATTCTCAGCCATATATCTCATCTCGAGATTTTTCTTTGTAGAAGGTGTTACTACCTCGCCCAGAAGCTCTGCGAACTTAGCAGCGTGCTCAGCCTCTTCATAAGCTGCCTTCTCATAGTACATACCTACCTCAGGATAGCCTTCTCTGTAAGCAACTCTTGCCATTGCAAGATACATACCTACCTCAGAGCACTCGCCGTTGAAGTTCTCTCTAAGACCTGAAACAACTTCCTCATCAAGACCCTCTGCAACGCCTACCTTATGCTCGTCAGCCCATGTGATAGCTGTTTCTTCTACTTTATTGAACTTTTCTGCTGGTGCGTGGCAGATTGGACACTCCTTAGGAGCAGCCTCACCCTCATAAACGTAACCGCATACTGAACATACAAACTTTGACATAATTTTTGTCCTCCTTATTTAAATATCATTTTTTTACTTTTCCACAGACCAGCGTTTTCGCTTTATCTGCGTTATTCTTTGCAGCTTTTCCCTTGCTGTGATTAAAGTATACCACATTAGTGTACATTTGTCAATAGGTTAGTTTCGTCTAACAATATAAAAATATTGCAAAATTTTATGGCAAAATTTTATGCAATTTGACGTAGACTATACTAACCAATAATACGTCTTGAAAAAAACTTAAAGCTGTGCTATAATGAAAATCAACATATGACAAAAAAGGAGTTTTTTTAAATGAATAAGGAAAAAGCAGCGGCAGCAAAGGCTCTTTTCATGGAGGGCTACAACTGTTCACAGGCAGTAGTAGGCGCATGGGCTGAGGATATCGGACTTGACAGTGAAACTGCATACAAGATAGCCTCGGGCTTTGGCGGCGGAATAGGCAGAATGAGAGAGGTCTGCGGAGCATTTACAGGTGCAGTCATGGTGCTTGGATTGAAATTTGGCAACACCATAGGCAGTGACAGGGCGGCAAAGGGCAAGGATTATGAGCGTGTTCAGCTTTTTGCAAAGCGTTTCAAGGAAGAGCTTGGCTCTGACACTATCATCTGCCGTGAGCTTCTCGGTCTGAGCGGCCCTAGTGACCCTGACCCTGCAAAGCGCACAAAAGAATACTATCAGAAGCGTCCATGTCCTGAAACTGTAGCAATTGCAAGTGGTCTTTTGGGAGAATTTATGGAGTAATTTTTTCAAAAGAAAAGCTGCGAAACTGCGGGCGAACGCTGTTCTCCCCTACAAAATAATGCAAAAAAGAGCAGAGAAACGAGATCTCTGCTCTTTTTTTGTATATAAAATTCTATTAGATACCTGCGGAATAGTTTGGAGCTTCCTTTGTAATATAAATATCGTGTGGGTGTGACTCCTTAAGACCTGCACCTGTGATCCTGATGAACTTAGCCTTTTCGCCAAGCTCTGCAATAGTATGACAGCCGCAATAGCCCATACCTGAACGGATACCGCCAACGAGCTGGAAGATAGTATCTGAAACCGGACCCTTATAAGCCACACGACCCTCAACGCCCTCTGGAACGAGCTTCTTTGAGTTTGTCTGGAAATATCTGTCCTTTGAGCCTTTATTCATAGCGGCAAGAGAACCCATGCCTCTGTATACCTTGAACTGTCTGCCCTGATAGATCTCAGTTTCGCCCGGAGCTTCGTCACAGCCTGCGAGGAGTGAACCAAGCATTACAACGTTTGCACCAGCGGCAAGAGCCTTAACGATATCGCCTGAATACTTGATACCGCCGTCAGCAATAACAGGAATGCCATACTCAGCAGCAGCACAAGCAGCGTCATAAACTGCAGTGACCTGAGGAACACCTATACCAGCGACTACACGGGTAGTACAGATAGAACCAGGGCCGATACCGACCTTTATAGCGTCAGCACCTGCTTCGCAGAGCGCTCTGGCGGCTTCGGCAGTAGCGATATTACCTGCAATAACCGGTGTATCAGGGAAAGCGGCCTTAACTTTTTTAAGACAATTTATAACGTTCATAGAATGACCATGAGCAGAGTCAAGAACGAGAACGTCTACCTGAGCTTCAACGAGAGCGGCAACTCTTTCAAGAATATCGTTAGTCATGCCGATAGTAGCACCGCAAAGAAGTCTGCCCTTTTTATCTCTTGCGGAATTTGGATACTGAACAGCCTTTTCAATATCCTTGATAGTGATAAGACCCTTAAGAACGCCGTTTGCGTCAACAAGAGGAAGCTTCTCGATCTTATGCTTCATAAGTATCTTCTGAGCGCCTTCGAGATCCGTATCAACAGGAGCAGTAACGAGGTTTTCCTTAGTCATAACGTCACCGATCTTGATATTTTCAAAATCAGTGATAAATCTAAGATCTCTGTTAGTGAGGATACCCTCGAGCTTGCCATCCTTATCGGAGATCTTATACTTGCCCATGAGCTTATCAGCTTCAGCAACAGTTTTATCGGCTGTAAGAGAGAAAGGATTAACGATAACGCCGTTTTCAGAACGCTTTACCTTATCCACCTCTTCTGCCTGCTGAGCGATAGTCATATTCTTATGGATAATACCGATACCGCCCTCTCTTGCGATAGCGATAGCCATTTTTGACTCTGTGACTGTATCCATAGCAGATGTCATTATAGGTGTATTGAGGACTATATCCTTAGTGAGGTGTGTATGGATATCCACCATATCAGGTGTACAATCCGACTCGCCTGGGATAAGGAGAACGTCATCAAAGGTAAGACCCTCTTTACCAAACTTATTGTTTACATTAGTATCCAGCATAAATTAACCTCCCGCAAACATTTTGAATTCTTAATTTATTATTCTTATAATCATACAACATTTAATTAAACTTGTCAACATCATTATTGAGAACTTTTTTTTAATTTAGTCTTTGCTAATCGGAGTTACGTTGTTTTAGCCAAGGTTTGTTATGCCGCAAAATCGCTGCGCTCTTTGCGGATTTTACTTTGTATAAGGAGATAGTATAAGCGGTGCAGTTTTGTGCTTCGATATTCGCTTTGTATCAGATTGCAACTCTGCAATTCTTCTTTTTCTCTCTGCACCGCTTAGTAGGCTTGCGCCTATTGAGGCTCTGCCTCAAACTCCGACAGGGCTTTGCCCTGTACCCACAATGGG
>ERZ791879.926-NODE-926-length-17005-cov-3.565487_pt1 | contig 17005 bp, 11 predicted proteins | sample MGYA00510162_ERZ791879 | MGnify/ENA primary metagenome ERZ791879 (study PRJEB30046, sample SAMN00792113) | human gut metagenome | study: EMG produced TPA metagenomics assembly of the A metagenome-wide association study of gut microbiota in type 2... | reverse complement strand
TGTGGCCTCGGAGCAAGGTTTGGATACGAGCGTGTGTAAGCGAGTATTCAAACCGTAGCGACTAAAGTCACAAATATAGGTTATTTTATTTACTGAGAGCGTCTCCTTGCCTGCGGCAAACCAGAATTCAAACTCTATTATGCTGCTTCTTCAAACTGTGAATTATACAATTGAGCATAGAATCCACCTTTCGCAAGTAACTCTTCATGATTTCCCTGTTCGATAATATCTCCATCTTTCATCACAAGAATCACATCTGCATTTTTAATCGTAGACAATCTATGCGCGATTACAAAACTCGTTCTGCCTTCCATAAGATTATCCATAGCCTTTTGGATAAGAGCCTCTGTACGGGTATCTACAGAAGATGTTGCCTCATCAAGAATCATTACCTTGCTGTCTGCCAAAATAGCTCTTGCGATAGTAAGGAGCTGTTTCTGTCCCTGAGACACATTACTTGCATCTTCGTTTAGTTCCATGTTGTAACCGCCCGGAAGTGTTCGGATAAAGCTGTCTGCATGAGCTGCTTTTGCTGCCTCGATAACTTCTTCATCTGTTGCATCCAAACGTCCATAACGGATATTTTCCATAATAGTTCCTTTATAGAGCCATGTATCCTGTAACACCATTCCAAATGCTTTACGAAGATCACGTCTGTTATAATCACGAACATCATGATTATCTAAAAGAATCTGACCACTATTTACATCATAAAAACGCATAAGCAGTTTCACCATTGTTGTTTTTCCTGCACCGGTAGGACCGACAATTGCGATTTTCTGCCCCGGCTTTACGTCTACAGAAAAATCGTTGATAATCGTCTGATTTGGATTGTAGCCAAAATTCACATGAGAGAATTTCACTTCTCCTGTTACGTTTTCTACAGATACCGCTCCCCCGTGTTCCTGATCTTCTTCCTCTTCTTCTAAGAATTCAAATACTCTCTCGGAGGCTGCTGTCATGGACTGTACCTGATTGATAACCTGCGCAATCTGCTGGATTGGCTGTGTAAAGTTCTTTACATACTGAATAAATGCCTGAATATCACCGACACCAATCGTTCCTCTAATTGCTAACAGTCCACCGGAAATAGCAACTCCGGCATACCCAAGGTTTCCGACAAATGCCATGATTGGCTGCATTAAACCTGACAAAAACTGAGATTTCCATGCAGATTCATATAAGACTCCATTGGTTTCATCAAATGTTTTTACCATGTCTTTTTCTTTATTAAATGCTTTAATAACCAGATGGCCACCGTAACTTTCTTCTACCTGTCCATTAATATGTCCAAGATATTCCTGCTGTGTGCGGAAATATTTCTGAGAAAACTTTACGACTGTAGACATTAAGATTGCTGATACCGGTAAAATGATAAATGCAATTAATGTCATTAACGGTGAAATGGTGAGCATCATTACAACGACACCAATAAGCGTTGCTGTTGAAGTAATAACCTGCGTTACACTCTGGTTTAATCCCTGACCTAATGTATCTACATCGTTGGTGATTCTTGAAAGAACTTCACCATAAGTACGACTTTCAAAGTACTTCATCGGCATACGGTTAATTTTCTCCGAGATTTCTTTTCGAAAGCGGTAACATATTTTCTGTGTTACGCCTGTCATAATCCATCCCTGTAAAAAGTTAAACACTGTACTTGTCAGATACAATCCTAAAGTAAGCAAAAGGATCTTTCCGATACGGGTAAAATCAATCCCGCCTGTTCCGGCAATCTTTTTCATCAGGCCTTCGGCCAGCGCAGTAGTTGCCTTTCCCATAACCTTTGGTCCAGCTACTGAAAATACTGTAGATATTGCCGCAAAAATCATTACCGCAAGAATCGCAAATTTATAATTTCCAATATAGCGAATGAGTTTCTTAAAAGAACCACTGAAGTTCTTTGCCTTCTCTCCACCTTGCATCATTCTTCTTCCGCCGCCCATCGGGCCACGACCACCCATTGGGCCTCTGTTTGATGTTCCTGCTTTATTTTCAGCCATTTTACTTACCTCCTTTCTTATGTTTTAACTTCCTGTCATCAGACTTTTTCTTTAATTTGTTATTTTCTTTCTCATCAATTTTTGTAGAAAGGATTTCTTTCTTATTTGTTTCCTTCTCTGCTTTTTCTTCTGCCAAACCTAATTTCTCAAGTCCAAGCTCCTTTTCAGAAAGCTGTGACTTAGCAATCTGAAGATATACCTCACAGTTTTTCAGCAGTTCTTCATGTGTTCCTTTTCCAACAATCTTTCCATCATCCAAAACAAGAATCTGATCTGCATGTAAAATCGTGCTGACTCTCTGCGCTACAATTACGATAGATGCATCCTGCACCTTTTCATTTAATTCCTTACGAAGTGCTGCATCTGTCTTCATATCAAGTGCGGAAAAACTATCGTCAAATACAAGTACTTTTGCCTTTTTCGCAATCGCTCTTGCAATCGCAAGACGCTGTTTCTGTCCACCAGATACATTACTTCCGCCCTGGGCAATCGGACTGTCGTATTTTTCTTTTTTCGTCTCAATAAATTCTGTCGCCTGGGCAATTTCTGCTGCTTCTTTTATATCCTCATCTGTCGCATCTGCGTTTCCAAATCGCAGGTTAGAAGCGATTGTTCCTGAGAAAAGAACACCTTTCTGTGGCACAAATCCGATTTCCTCTCGGAGTTCTTCCATAGAAATCCGGCGAATATCTTTGCCATCTAATGTAATTTGTCCACCTGTCACATCATAAAATCTTGGAATCAGATTAACCAGCGTAGACTTTCCGCAGCCGGTACTTCCGATAATTGCCGTTGTCTTGCCTGGCTCCACTTTAAAATCAATATCAGAAAGCACGTTATGTTCTGCTCCCGGATACTTGAAATCCACATGTGAGAATTCCAGAACACCTTTATGCTCCTTAAGCGTTTCTGGCTTCTTCACATTCTGAACAGAAGCTTCTTTCTTAAGAACTTCATCAATACGATCTGCTGCAACACCCGCTCTTGGTACCATAATAGACATCGCTGTCATCATAAGAAATGCCATAACGATCTGCATTGCATAAGTAATAAACGCTGTCATCGCACCAACCTGTAACGTACCCGCATCAATTTTTTGTGCAGAAACCCATGTGATCAGAATGGTAACACTGTACATGATAAACATCATTCCCGGCATCATAAACGTCATAATACGGTTTGTAAAAAGCTGTGTTCCTGTTAACTTTTTATTCGCTTCGTCAAAACGCTCTTCCTCTGTTTTCTCTCTGCCAAATGCACGAATAACAGAAAGTCCTGTTAAAATCTCTCTGGAAACAAGGTTAAGACCATCTACTAATGTCTGCATAATTTTGAACTTCGGCATCGCTATCGAAACAAGCAGCATAACAAATCCGAGAATCACAACAACCGCAAGAGCAATAATCCATTCCATTCCTGCTCCGGTCTGATACACTTTAATAATTCCACCAATTCCGATAATCGGTGCATACAAAAGAAGTCTCAGCATAACTGCTGTAACCATCTGAATCTGCTGAATATCGTTTGTACTTCTTGTAATAAGAGATGCTGTAGAAAAACGGTTCATTTCCGCATTTGAAAATCCCATAACCTTTTTATAGATTTTTCCTCGCAAATCTCTACCAACACTCGCACCTACCTTAGAAGCAAGAAAACCGACTCCAACCGCCGCTACCAGAATCATAAATGCAATTCCAAGCATACGGCCGCCTTCTTTCCAGAGATAATCTGTCTGTATCTTATCGATATCTACTCCTGCAGCTTTATCACACTTTGTCGCATAGGCAACACCTGTAGAAAATAAAGTACTCTCTCCAATATCATTCATTTTCTTTTCGATTTCTTCTCTGGACTTCTGGATATCTTTGGCACTCATCATTCCTGTCTGCTTCATCTGATACAGCATTGGGCGCACATCAACGTAAGTAACCTTTTTCCCGTTATCATCTTCCTCCTGAAAGCTTTTAAACTCCATGTTGAGCATCTTTCCAATCTCATCGACACTCATATCATCTATTTTATCCTTCATCGGAGCCATCGCAGGATTCGAAGCAATCGAATTCTTAATCATCTTCTTAAACTGCGATTCTTTTACATTTGACATGTTATGATTTAAGAAAATCGCTGTAAGAAATGTATCATCTAACTGATCCAGCTTCTCCTCATCCTCTACCTTGCAAATGTAATACTCACCCTTTTTCTCATAAGTATCTTTCCATATTTTCTTCTCTTTCGAAGTCATATACAACTGCGAAATCTCATACTCATCCTCCGTCATTTTCACAGGAAGAATATGCTCCACACCTTTATTCTGAATTCCCACATCAATGATATCTGACGTATACTGCGGCAGCGACAAATCGCCAAACGCCTGCACAATAAGCAACAGCACAATCGCAACGATCATATACCAGTATGGGGCCATATTTTTAAATATTTTTGTCATTCTTTATGTCCTCCAACTACTTTTTGTCAAAACAATTTTACTCTGACTACTATGTTCATCAAAAATCAGCATCGTTTATTATTATACTTTCCAATGCCTACTCGTTCATCCTCTTCAATAAAATCTCTGAGCACTCCTCCAAAGAAAACTTCGCTGTATCAAGAACCAGATCATAGTTCTTCTCGTCCTTCCAGTCCTTTTTCGTCCAGAACTTAAAATACTTTTCCCTGCCCCAATCCTTTCTGTCCATTAAACGACGTGCCTTCTGCATCGTGTCTACATTTTCCTTATCAAAAATGCGCTGTACCCTCTTCTCCTTATCACTACAGCGAACAAAAACTGTCACAACATCTTCGCAGGATTTCAAAATTTCTGTAGAACATCTTCCGATAAAAACCGCCGGACCTTCTGCATGAAGATTCTTGATTGTCTCTTTCATTCCATAGAAAATCTCATTAATTTTCGCCATATTTTCATACTGATTATAGCCTGCCATCATCGCGATATTATAGAGAAAACTTCCTACTTTATTCTCGTCAAACTCCTTAAGAGCTGCAATCTCTATGCCATATCCTTTCGCGGCCTCAATCAGCAACTGTCCATCATAGTAAGGAATCTGTGCCTCTTTCGCGATGCGAATTCCGATATCCCGTCCTCCGCTGCCAAATTCCCTTTCTATTGCCACTGACTTCATATACTGCATTCCTTTCTTCTAATCTGACTAACTCTTTGGTCATCATCTTCATCAATACTCCAAAAATTATCTAAAATTTCTCCCGGTCATTTTCCAGTGGCATTATCAGTCGATGCCATTAAAAATACTTCCTGTAAATGCTATCTGTAAATATTTCCGTAAAGTAATTCTGTTACTTTTGAAGTTCCTCATCCAGACTGCGAAGCATCTTCTGCATTATCTGGTTCATAAGTTTTTTCTCCTCATCCGTCACATAACGCATGACAACCTCTTTACATTCATTATGAACCTCCAGCATATTTTTCGCTGCTTCCACAGCCTTCTCAGTTAACTCAATGTGTCTCTTTCTGCGGTCATTCTCATCCTCTGTCAAAACGACAAAACCTTTCGCCCGTAAATTATCTACAGACTTTGAAATGTGTGCTTTGGATAAATTCTTCTCCTCCACAATATCTTTTGCTGTATCACCACATGGCGAATGATATAAAAATAAAAGAATCTCCAGTTCTACATTTCTCACTCCGTATTTCTGTGCAAACACCTCTGACTTTTTATCAAGGAGCTTACGCATCTTCATTCCACAGGTATTAATTAACGAATCCCGCATAGTTTTATCCTCCTGTTATGTATCTTTTTCATATTCCTTAGGTTGCCTTTTGACAATTAGTTCACTAACGAACTTGTTTGCATATAATAATCCTTTTCTTTCCAAATGTCAATGGTGAATTTTGAATTGCCGAGCTGGCGAGGCAGACGAACTCCAGAATTTACTTCATAAACTTGTCTATCGCATCATTCAACGCTTCAATAGCCTCCTCATCACCCGTTTTTATCGCATCAACAATACAAGTTGACATATGTTCTTTCAATATAACCCGGCTAAGGCTCTTGACTGCGGCATCTACAGCGGCGAGCTGGATTAACACTTCGCTGCAGTCTCTTCCAGATTCAATCATAATTTTTATAGACTTCATATGACCTATAATCCGGGCAATGCGGTTTAGTTCGTTTTTCACGATCTGGGGCGAATGGGTGTGTGTATGAGTATAAACATTTCCGTTTGCATCTACATGGGTATGGGTATGCTGGCACACTGATGCTTCTCCTGATTTATGAGTGTGCTGATTCACTGATGACTTTTCTGATTTACCAATATGTTGATGTTCTGACAATTCCTCATGCTTATGAGAATGTCCTTCTTTATGTGTATTGTCATAGTGTACATTTCCTTGAATATCTTCCTGATTGTAAAAATTATTTCGATTTTTTATATATTCATTTTCTTGAATATATATTTTCCCTATCTTTTCTGTTGTGTCATTTTTCTTATTATTTTCATTTCTATTATTTTGAATATGTTTATTTTCCATTTTTATCCTGCCTCGTATTATTAAAATTTGTGGTAATTTTGAATTTTGTAATATCCAGAGAGATAGCAGAGAAGATTACAAAAATAAAATCAATGTATATAAGATTAATGTTATAAAATCGTATAAAAGATATATTCCAGCAATTATTTTACTCATTGCAATAATATTATATGAAAATGATATTAAAAACGCCGCAATTTCATTACCGAATATAATAGATAAGTAATATCATTTTCTGATTGAAGTATTTATAATCCAAATATCACAATCCGCTCTCTCATATCATTTCCCGGAAATAAATCTCTGCAATCTATTTCGTCTTCAAACATAAATTCATCTACGGTCATTAAATAAGAAATATATTCATCTGACGGATAATAAAACAGTAGTTTTATCTCTCTTGGTTTTTCGTAATAGGATTTTAGTATCCTGTGTATCACTTTTTGCAAAATTTCAAGTGAAAATGGGTTAAAGAAGTAAATTCTATCTACTTCTCTTGGTACAGAAAAGTATTCGGCATTTTCCGCTTTAAATGCTACTCTTCCTGCTGAAATGGCTTTTTCTTTGTTTTCTATTGCTTTATTGTAGATTCTCTCATCGTATTCCACGCCGATGGACCTGCATCTGGTCTGATAGGCAAGGAAAAAGTCTACACGGCCTTTTCCACACCCGTAATCAAGAAGTGTATTACCTTTTCTTATGATTCCTGTGTTTGCCAGCCTTTCTAATACAGAATATGGCGTTGGTTCATAGGGATAATAATATTGTCCTGCATTGGAATCATCGCGTCCCATTGTATGAATTTTCAGTAGTTTATCCCATTTATTTTCATATATATCTTCTTTCATTTTTTATTTGCCCCTTTTTTTATTTTTCTCTTATATTCTCCTATTTTCTTTCATTTTCTTTCTCAGAATATTTCCTGTGATTCTCAATTAGTCTACCATAATCCCACTTCTAATCCAATCTTCCAAAATAGAAATTCATATTTTTTAAATAGAATATCAAATGTCATTCTTTTTTCTAAAATGCTAAACTCCAATCAAGTTAAGAAACACGCAAATAAAAAAAGAGGAGAGGAAAAATGGAAAACAACAGTAACAGTGGTGTTATATACCAGGGAAAAATACCAAATCGTGTGAAGTACTGCTTTGCCTTTGGTGCATTAGGAAAAGACTTAATCTATGGAATGATTGCAACTTTTTCTATGATTTATTTTACAGATATTATTAAAGTTGCTCCCGCATTTATCGGAAGTATGTTCTTCGTTGCAAAGTTGTGGGATGCTTTTAACGATTTATTTATGGGTATGATTGTTGATAATACGAGAAGCCGGTGGGGTAAATTCGTTCCGTGGCTTGTTATCGGTACATTGATTAACGCTTTTGTATTCATTACCGTATTTACAGACTTTCATTTATCAGGTGTAAGTCTTTGTGTATTTGCATCTGTCGTTTATGTTTTATGGGGAATGACTTATACGATTATGGATATTCCGTATTGGTCTATTATTCCTAACTTAACTTCCGACCCGGAAGAACGTGAAAAAGTATCTGTTTTACCAAGAATTTTTGCCAGCATCGGTCAGTCTCTTATCATCGCCGGCTTCGGTGTTCAGATTATCAAAGGACTTGGCGGCAACTATACTGGTTACCACAGATTCGCATTAATTATCGCAGCAACCTTTATTTTTACAATGGCTGTCTGCGTTATCAACCTGCCAAAGAAACAGCAGGATACCGGAACTGCAGAGAAAATGAAATTCAGAGATATTTTCACTGTAATCAAAAAGAATGACCAGTTAAGATGGGCTGTCCTCTTAATTTTATTATACAATGTTGGAATTCAGGCTATCATGGGTGTTGCTACATATTATTTCAGCTATGTTTGCAATAATGCCGGAATGTTATCTGCTTTCATGATCAGTGCATCTGTTGCAGAGGTAGTTGGATTATTAATCTTCCCTAAAGTCACAAAATTATTATCCAGAAAAAAGGCATTCTTAATGGCTTGTACGCTTCCACCAATCGGCCTTATCTTACTGCTCATTGTAGGATTTGTATGTCCTTCTAATATACCTTTAACTGCAATTGCGGGAATTATCGTTAAAACTGGTACAGGTCTTGAACTTGGATGTGCTACCGTTTTCCTTGCAGACGTTGTTGATTATGGCGAATATGTATTAGGTGTCAGAAATGAAGGTGTCGTATTCTCCCTTCAGACACTAATCGTAAAACTGACCGCAGCTTTTACAGCTTTAGCAATCGGATTCGTATTAGAGTTAACTGGATACGTTCCAAATGCAGTACAGTCTTTAGCAACACAGAACTCCATCCGTGTGCTGATGTGCATTGTACCAGCTCTCGGCATCATTCTTGCTTACGTTGTATTTAAGACTAAATATAAGCTTAATGATGAGTTTATGAAAAAAGTAGTTGCTAAGATCAGTGGTAAAGCTGAAGAATAATCGCAGAATATTACACAAGGTATAAGACTAGAGCGTGTTTGAAAAAGGCTTTCTGCAAGATGTGCGTTACAATTTGTGGGAGATTTCGCCTGAATGAGGGCGGCGTAGCGGGCTACGTCAACTGAATGAAGGCAAAATATACCACAAATTGGGGCGTGCAGATTGTAGGAATGATTTTTCAAACACGCTCTAATCTAAAAATACAGAGCTATCTGCAATATAACAACAGGATACTGTGCAAAGTATATAACACTAACTATTCCGATTCATTAAATTTACAAACTTACATTTCAAATAAATTCTATGTTTCGGAACAGTTATAAAACATTATAGGGCAAATAAGTAAGGGCAAGTTGATTGATATAAAATGTAATCGACTTGCTCTTATTTATGGTACAATCTAAACGGCTGCAAAATAATAAAATAAGTAGCAAAATCCATACCAAAGGAACTATGTCAAAAATAAATAACACAATAAATAGAAAAACAACTATAAAAAATAAATTTCAAAACAAACAACAACGTAACTATAAAAAAACAAACTTAAAAGCAAATACCATATAAATAACCACAAATAAACTACAGGAAAAATGAGGAAAAAATCTTGATAAACTTTACTATTATTTTAGCTGATGATGAACAGCAAATATTATATGGAATGAAAAACGGCATCGACTGGGAGAGCCTTGGTTTCTCCGTTGTTGGTACGGCACAAAACGGGAAAGAGGCCTTAGAACTCATTGAAGAATATCACCCAGACCTTTTAATCAGTGATATTAAAATGCCATTTATGGACGGTTTAGAGCTTTCTAAAACCATTCATGAGAACTACATAAACACGAAAATTATTCTTTTTTCCGGTTGGGATGATTTTGAATATGCCAGAACCGCTATCAGCTATGGAGTTTCACAATACATCATGAAACCAATCGACTACAACGAAATGCAGAAACTTCTCACTACAATGCATGAGGAACTCGAAAAAGAATATGCCGAGAAAATGAACCGCACCCGCTTGGAGAACATTTATACAGAAAGTATTCCTCTTCTTCGGCAGCAGTTTTTTACACAGCTTTTAACAGAAACTCTTACCGAAGATTATTGTACTCTTCAAATGAAAAATTTAAAACTGAATCTTGATTATAAAGTTTTTCACATCATTACTGTAAAGATTCGTGAAAATGATTTAAATGATGTTCTTTCCGAACTTTCCATCAAGGAAACGATTAAAGAATCTCTCGAAAAAATAACGGACCTCTACCATTTCGGTATGATTGACAGAGAAGTATTTTTGCTATGTGGCAATAAAAAGCACGATATTGAACGGATTACCCGTACTATACAGGAGGCCTCCGTCATTATCGAACGTATTTTTCACACGAAAATATCCTGCGGCATCAGTTCCAGCGGTACCAGTTTAAGGGCACTTCCTGTCCTCTATCAGCAGGCTCTAGAAGCACTTGATTATAATGTAGTCATTCAAGATGAGAGCTATACTTACTATAATGACATCCTTCCGCTCCAAAAGGATGCACCGCTTCAAAAAGACGATGACTGGAATTCCGAAGTAGATTCCATTGAGAAGATCATAACTCACTGTTCTGAAGAAGAACTGAAAACTGCTGTTTTAAATATGCTTGAACATCTACATGAAGCCCATTACAACTTAAATGAATACCAGATCGTCATATTAGAGATTTCCTTCTCCCTCGCCCGTCTTTATAAAAAATATCAGATTACCTCTGATAAAGAATTTGCCGGTTCCAAAAAAATGGCGGTAAAAATTCTTTCTTTAAACACTGGCGAAGAGCTCGACAACTGGCTTATTAATTATTTTCAGCTTATGCGTACATTGATTCAGAAAAAGCAGGTAGATAATAACGTTATTTTAGCAGAAAATGCAAAGAAATTAGTGGAGGAACATTTCCGTGAACCTGACCTTTCCGTAGAGTCCATTTGCAAGGAACTTCATGTGAGTTCTTCCTACTTTTCAAAGATTTTTAAGCAGGAAACGGAAACTACTTTTTTAAATTACCTCATCAGCCGCCGCATGGAAGAAGCGAAAATGTTACTGAAAATGACCGACTACAAAAGCCATGTCATCGGAACAATGGTCGGATACCCCGAACCAAATTACTTTAGCTATGTATTTAAAAAGCACTGTGGTATCTCTCCGGTAAAATACCGAAAACTTGGAGGGGAAAATAACTAAAAGGACCTTCTCCCAGCATCCAGAGTATGTTTAAAAAATGCTTTTTGCAAGATGTACGTCACAATTTACGGGAAATTTTCTTCCCTGACAAACGAAAGGATTTATTTATGAACAATAAAAAATTAAGCATTCGTGTTCTTTTTCCTTTAATAATGTCCATCTCGATTGTCTTCTGTATTTTAAGCTGCATGATACTGTTTTCTCATTATATTTCTACCTATCTTGTCCGTAAAACGATAGAAGAAACCAGCAGGCAGAAAAATGTACTTGCACAAAATATTGAAAATGAAATAGATTCAATCAATTCTATTATGAATAACATTTACTACAACACAATCAAAAAATATGATATTCAGGACAAGAACTTTAAAACTATTTTGGCAAATGAAATCACCAGCAATTCAGAAACAATCTATGGACTCGCTTTATATGATACAGAAGGCAAAAACTTATGGCACTCTAACAATTTAACCAGTATTTCCATGCAAAATGAAAGCTGGTTTACTCAGGCAAAAGATAATATCGAAACTATTTGTTATGGCTCAAAAAAACTTGTTTATCCCGACAACGTAAAACAGGTATTTCAGATAAGCCGCTATGTAGAGTACATTAATCACGGCAAAATGAAATCCGGTGTTCTTTTAATGCAGTACTATACCGATTCCATCGATGCAATTTTAGAGCATTATAAGAATACGCAAAACTCTTACTGCTACCTGCTTGATAATACATCGAACTTTCTTTATCATCCGTTTATAAAAGAAATTTCTTCTGGTTTATATAAAGAAAACACTACTAAAATTGCTCTAAACAGCACCAATTACAGCATCAAAAAGCTACATGGTACAAAGTGGCTGATCGAACGTCAGCAGATTGGTTATACCGGCTGGAATATCGTCCTTGTCAGTTCCCTGTTTAATATTCACACAGAAAATATGGGTATTTATTATGTAATCTGGCTGCTTCTGCTTATCGTTGGAATTATTCTTGTTTTCACTGACATTTTGCTGTTCCATGACTTCACAAATCCTGTCTACCAATTACTCGATACCATGCAGGAATTCGGAAAGGGCAATTATGAAGTAAAAGCCGCAGAAAATGGAATTGGTGAACTGAAAACATTAAGTGCACATTTTAATATTATGGCAGAAAAATTACAAAACCAAATGGACGAAATCCGTAGAAATGAACGGGAAAAACGAAAAATGGAGAAAAAACTTTTGCAGTCTCAGATTAACCCGCATTTTCTCTATAATACGCTGGACTCTATCATCTGGATGATACAGAGTGGCGAATATAAAGGTGCCGAGCAAATGGTATCCTCCCTCGCGAAGTTTTTCCGCATTTCTTTAAGCCAGGGAAAAGACATTATCCCACTGGAAAAAGAGTTGGAACACGCAACAAGTTACCTCGCTATTCAAAATATCCGTTTTAAGGACAAGTTTGAATTTTCCGTACAGGCAGACAAAAAACTTCTTCATTATCTCTGCCCCAAACTTTCTATCCAGCCTCTACTTGAAAATGCTATTTATCACGGTATGGAAGGTGTGTACGATGATGGCGAAATCACTATTTCTGTTTATGAAAAAGATAACCTTATTCACATTGACGTAAGCGATAACGGACTTGGTATGCCAGAAAAAGTTGTGGAATACATCATGCACAACCGAGTTGTTTCCAGCAAACGAGGCTCTGGAATCGGTGTGCGTAATGTCGATGAGCGAATCAAACTTATTTACGGTGAACAGTATGGTGTCACTATTGAAAGTGAATTAGATGAAGGAACAACCGCAACGATAATTATTCCGAAACTGGAGGAGACTGCAGAGATAAATTCAGATGAATCCAATAAAACAAAATTATAGAAAATCAGCAACTTGTAATAATCTAACAATACTACACTGAACTAAATCTATAATATATATTACAAAAAACTGCCCAAATAGACAGTAGCCAATAACACTAAATTAAAAGAAGTTATTAAAATCAGGAGGAAACTGATGAAAAATAATAAGAAAAAATATGCTTTAGTAATCATCTTAATACTCTTCATTGCCTTTTTTTCCTCGCAATGTATGATGACACGCACAAACACCGAAAGTAAAAAAACGGTAGCAGTAATCCTTCCCTACACTTATAATAAAGAGAATTCCCGTATATTAGATGCCATCCGAGATTACGCTCACAATAATTCTATTATACTTGACGTGTGGCATGAAAAAAGCCTTTCTTCAAATGAGCTATCTTCCATCATCGCTAATGAAGAACAAAATCATGCAATTGGCATCCTGTTAATTTATCCAGAAAACTATTTAACCCAACAAGAAAAACACTACGATTACAATAATGTACTGGCAATTACCGCCACGATGCAAACTGCCTTTTCTCACTATGCAGCCTTTGAAAACAGCCCTTCTCCAAGCTATCTTCTTCCTGTTTCCGCACAGGTAATAAAGAAAATCCAAGACGGCAAAACAGACTGCATTTACATAAAAAACACATACAAACTTGGCTATGAAAGCATTCAAATGCTAGATACTTACTCACGAAATAAATATATGAAAGATATATCTATTCCATGTCATAAAGTAGATAAGGCAGCTATTGAGAGCGGGGAATTAGATGCACTACTGACAAATTAGAAGAGTAGTTTTAATTCAATCTACACACCCCAATTTACGGTATATTTCGCCTGAATGAATACAAAATATACCGTAAATTAGAGCGTGCAGGTTGCAGGAATGATTTTTCAAACACGCTCTAAATATAATAGTTTTCCAAAAATTTAGTCAATATTTATCAACTACAGATAATAAATTATACAGAACATGAAAGGATTTCCGTTATGAAAACAAATCTTTTTAGCTATAATTCCATCCTGTTTACCTTAATCATCATCCTGATAAGCACCATAACCATATGGAAATTACCTAAAACGCAGAATGGATACACCCACATAGGCATCGCCGTTTATGATATGGACGACACTTTCATAAACGACTATGTAACCAAACTCCAAAACAAAATTGACCGTTCTTCTTTTTCTGGCAAAAAAGTTCTTTACGAAATCTTTGATGCAGAAGGAAATGCCAACCGGCAGGAACATCAGCTTCAATATATGTACACCCAAAACTTCGATGCCCTGCTTATTAATCTTGTAACTCCATCTTCCGCCGCCAGCGTCCTAAACGAGACAGCAAACCACGATATCCCTGTTATTTTATTTAACAGAGAAGCGGATAAAAAAGATCTATCCATTTCCAAACAGACATGGTACGTCGGAACAGCAGCAAAAAAAGCCGGTGCCATTCAGGCAGACATGCTCCAGAATGCATGGAACACAGATAAAGCAAACCTGGACCGGAACAAAAATAATAAACTTGACTATATTCTAATCGAAGGAGAACAGACACATTTTGATGCTGTAAGAAGGACAAATGGCTTTTTAGAAAACAGCCAGAACCTCCCTCTAAATCAGCTTACTAATCTCTCCGCAGATTGGCAGAGAAACCTTGCCTCCGTGAAATTTTCAAAACTGGATACTAGCATTATCCAATCTGCAGAAGCCATTATCTGCAATAATGATGACATGGCACTTGGAGTTTACGATTACTATAAACAGCATAATCTCAAACTCCCCCTTATTCTCGGAATTAATAACAGTCCAGAGATGAATCAGAAAATACAAGCTGGAGAAATTTATGGAACTGTAGATAATGGCACAAATGACCAGATATCTTATATCTGCAAATTGCTTAATGATATTCTAAATAAGGATACCGCCAAATATCACAAAATATGGTATAGCAAACCGTTTGCTATTGAAAAGTAATTTTCATTTGCGATAACAGACGCAAAAAGAACTGCCCTGATATCTTATCTGTGAGTGGCTTCAGATGCTTATGGCGTTTACTCAAACACGCTCTAGGAGTTGGAGTTTTGAAAGATTTACACTGGAACTATTATTATATTATAATATGGTTATTAATAATTGAGGAGGAACACCATTGAAAACAATTGAATTATCAATTTCCGATAAAAATAAATCTTTACTTACACACCTTCAGGAAAATGGAGAATTTTTACCTGCCTATTGTGCCGGTAGAGGAACCTGTGGAAAATGTAAGGTACAATTTTTAAATAATATACCAGCCCATACTACACATGACGCTGCCTTTTTTTCAGCAAAAGAACTCTCTGAAGGCTGGCGGCTGGCATGTCAGTCTTATGTAAAAGGGCAGTTTACTATTCAGATAGAAGATTATGAAGAAGACCAGATTCAGGCTGCCTCTGCATTTAATCTGTCGGCAGATAAATCTGTTTCAAATAAGTTTACTGCGGCGGATACTGTCTCTGACTCTTCATCTAAATCTGCCTCAGTTCAACACATCTCAATGCAGCCATCTTCAGAAAAATCTGATTCGAAAATTGCTACTGCTCCATCTTCATCCACTCATAACGAAATTTCCAGTTATGATTCTCTTGCTCTCGCTGTCGATATCGGAACTACAACTATTGCCTCCAATCTCATTGATACAAATCAAAAAAAAGTATTACAGACCATAACCAGTATCAATCATCAGCGAATATTTGGTACCGATGTCCTTTCACGAATTGATATAGCCAATCAGGGAAGACTTTTGGAGCTTCAGAGAACTATATTAAACGATTTAGATTCTATCTGCGAACAATTTCAGCTAGGAAAAGATATCACAAAACTTTCTATTCCTGTCATCATTTCCGGCAACTCTACTATGCAGCATTTACTTCAGAAATTATCCTGTGAAAGTCTTGGATCCTTTCCTTTCACCCCTGTTGATATTTCCATGCATTCCTACAAAAACATGACGATTCTTCCGGGGATCAGTACTTATGTAGGTGCCGATATTGTCAGTGGTATTGTAGCCTGCGGAATTGATCAAAAAGAAGAAGTTTCACTTCTCGTAGACCTTGGTACAAACGGGGAAATGGTTATCGGTAATAAAGATCGACTCCTCGTAACTTCAACCGCAGCAGGTCCGGCTTTTGAAGGCGGCAATATCCGCTACGGTATTGCCGGTGTTCCAGGCGCAATTGATACCGTAACTATTTTCGATAATCATCCAGCCATTTCCACTATTTCAAATAAAAAACCAATTGGCATCTGTGGAACAGGAGTCATTGAAACAGTCTATGAACTTGTAAAAGAAAAAATTGTTGATAACACAGGATTGATTGCTGACAAATATTTCGATAATGGATATCCATTGACAGAGAATATTTCATTTACTAACAAGGATATTCGTGAGGTTCAATTAGCAAAGTCGGCTATTCGGGCCGGTATAGAAATCCTCGTAACCTCCTATGGTATTGATTACTCTCAGATTGCACATCTATACCTCGCCGGAGGTTTTGGGCAAAAAATCAATTATACCAAAGCTGTCGGAATCGGTATGCTGCCCAAAGAACTGAACGACCGAATCATATCTGTCGGAAACAGCTCTCTCGCAGGCGCAGGCATGTTAGCGATGAACTCTGAATTATCCCATCGCTTTACACATATTCCAGAAATTTCAGAAGAAATCAGCCTTGCAAATCATAAAGCATTTAATGATTTATACTTGGAATATATGTCTTTTTAAAACTTTCCGCTTATCATTATTATAGAAAAATTCTATTTACAGATTTTTCTTCACAGTATCAGACTTATAATACCGAACTAAATCAAGTAGGTAGCAGACACAATTCATCTCCCACCTTAGAGGTCGGAGTCTTCTTGCTAGAGCGTGTTTGAAAAATGCTTTCTGCAAGATGTGCGTTACAATTTGTGGGAG
>ERZ791879.924-NODE-924-length-17039-cov-10.797927_pt1 | contig 17039 bp, 14 predicted proteins | sample MGYA00510162_ERZ791879 | MGnify/ENA primary metagenome ERZ791879 (study PRJEB30046, sample SAMN00792113) | human gut metagenome | study: EMG produced TPA metagenomics assembly of the A metagenome-wide association study of gut microbiota in type 2... | reverse complement strand
ACTGGAAAATAAATATTTCATTTTTTCGCTTCCACGTAACGAACAATTTAGATATATTGTTACTTAGTATCTAATAGCTTATCTAAATATACAGATTTCATCTGTTCACTTGCCATTGCTTTTTTAACTGGTGAAAGTTTTAATATTGATGATAATATTGCTGCCATAGCTCTATGGCTTGATAGTGCTCTATTATCAAAAATAAGATTAGATAACTGACCCTTTTCTATTGCCATAAGTACAACTCTGTGAACTGAAGTTGCGGGAGTTATTATTCTTTTTCCCCTTGATTTTAACATTAGGCTATTATTGAAACAATTTCTTACACATACTCCACAACCTAAACATAAATCTTTATCTACTTCTGCTACTGTTTTCTCCATTGGTGTACCTTTATTTATGACAACCTTTTTAATAGCTCCAACAGGACATTTCTTAATACACTTACCACAGTTAACACAAGTATCTTTATTTACTTCTGCAATGAAGTTAGTAGTCTCAACTGGATGCATTACTCCAAATTTCTTAGCTGCAAGCATTGCCTCACAACAACATCCACAGCAATTACAAATGAAGTTTACTCCCTTTCTAACATTTTCACCACATTGTACTAAATTACTTTCATAAGCTAAATCTAAAAGCTCTAAACATTCTGATACATCTACTTTTTTTGCATGACCATGCTTAATTAATGATGAAGCTGTTGTATTAAATGTCATACATATATCCATTGGTGAATCGCATGCCTTGCCCATATGATGCATCTTGTGTCTACAATAACACATACTAATTCCTATATCACTTGCTGTTTTTATTATATGAGAAGCTCTTTCATAATCTAATACTTCTACTGAATTATCATTTGTAAGAACTTTTTCTTGAACATAAACTCTACCTAATTTAGTTTCTGAACTATAAAATAAATCTTTTATAAAATCCTCTTCTACATTTAAATATTGATAATATAATTCTGCTAATAGTTTTTGATCTACATCCCCTCTTGTTCTCATCATGCTAAACTCTAAGAATCCAGCCATTGGAGGAGGTAGCATAAATGTTCTTTTTCCTTCATGCTCAATATCTAATAGAATTGCTCTACTTGCAAGTTTATTTAGAATCTTTTCCGCTTCTATAGGTTTCATTCCCCATATTTTAGCTGCCTTTTCTATACTAAATGCTTTTATTGGCAACTGAGCAACTAGTTCAGCTTCCTTTGCATCGAATAATGTTTCTAATATTTTATAAAGGGTATCTGATGCAGGTGCCCCTTGTGGAAACCTATTTAACCTCTCTTCCAAGCTTTTGTATGCTGATTTTCCAACTATATGTGACATTAATAATATCCTCCACTCATCTCTATAGTTATTTCTACCACTACATACAATTATTTTCTATTTTTAAAGATTTTATACGCACCTCCGGGATCAATCCAATATTTGGATTGACCCCGGAGGCAGACCCTTTTATTTACAATTCAATTCTTTTATATTTATTTCTCTATCACACATATCAGCTACTACTTTATCATGTGTTACAACAACTACTGTTTTGCCTTCATTATTTAATTCTTTCAATAGTCTTAATATTATAGCTTTATTATCTTCATCTAAAGACCCTGTTGGCTCATCCGCTAATATAATATCATTTTCCTTTAAAATTAGCCTTGCCAATGCAACTCTTTGTTGTTCTCCACCACTTAATTCAAAAACTTTATTATTTAACTTATCTAATAACCCAACCTTATCTAAAGCCTCTTCTTTTAACTTTTTCTTATCTTTACCTTTAACATATTCTAAAGCAATATCTAAGTTCTTACTTACTGTATAGTTATCTACTAAAGCATAATTTTGAAATAAATATCCTATATTATTTCTAAATAAATTTAATTTTATTTTTTCTTTATCATAAGGATTTTTATTACCACATATTGAAACTTCTCCTGAATTAGGCTTGTCTATTAATCCAATAATATTTAAAAGTGTACTTTTTCCACTTCCACTAGCTCCTGTTATTGCTATCATTTCTCCCTTTTTTATAGAAAAGTTTAAGTTCTTAAATAAATATTTATTTCCGTAATTTTTATTTATATTTTTTAATTCTATAACCATCTCAATATACCCCTAATTTACTCTCTACTTTATTTTTAAAACACTTAGTATTTCATTATTTTCTATTTTCTTTAATACTAAATACATAATTAATATTTCTAATAAAGCAAGTGGAATTATTACTTTTAGAATCTCAATAAATGAGAACATTCCTAAAATATATCCTAAAATTAAAATTGCTAACCAAGTTCCTACTATTAATAATATTAATTTATTATGTCTTTTTATATATGAATATCCATTTATCTTTCTTATAGCATTAATATATTTATTTCTTTGTATATAATTTATTATCATATATATTGTTAATAATATTTCTAAAAATAAAGTTATTATCATAGAAATAATATATTCTTTAATTTCATTTTCTAGATTAATTACATAAGAATCAACATTACTATATAATGTATACGCATTACTTATATCTTTTTCCATGTTTAACTCTTTTATAGCATCATATACTTTTGAATAAGCATCTCCTTCAACACTACCATCAACTTTAGCAAAAAAATGATTACCACTTATATAGCTAGTGTAATTATCTCCACCAATATTTTCTGAATTTATTACAATATGAATAGCATCTGTAATAGAGTTTTGATTTTCCTCTTCTAATAATGGATTATATAAAAATGATTCTTGTCCATTTGCAGTATATATAATTTCAATCTTTACTTCTGGATGCTCTACCTTCTCAATATTCATATGCTCATTATAAATATCTTCATTTATAAATCTTCTAAATTGATATATTTCTTTATATAACTCCAATAATTCCTCTTCATCTTCTTTATACTTTTCTGGAACTAATATAATTAAGTAGTCTCCATACTCATCCTCTATAGAAATTATATTACCTTTTGTATCAAGTATTGGATTTTGTCTTAAGTATTCTGCATTTACCTCTAATGCATTTCCATCAATAGGATCATACTCTTTTCTATTCTTTAATCTTTCCTCTTCATAAAATTGATTATATAAAATATAATCTGATGGTCTAACAAGAAGTCCTCCCTTATTATTGTAATATCTAAAAAGCTCCTTACATCTTAAACTTTGATTATAATTCCAAATAAGTTGTTCCGAATCTCTATATTTATCTGTAATATTAAAGTACACATATTCATTGGTGCTTTTCCACTTTTCTAAATTCTTATTCTGAGAAATTAAATTATTATAGTTACTGCTTAAGTTAACAATTATGGTCACTAAGACAATAGAAAAAGTTACTTTTGTAATATAATTTAAGGTTTGAATAAGTGTTATTGGCTTTTTATTATTTAGCATATTTTTTATTTTTATATTATCTATATTTAATGATATTACCACTTCTATAGTTATTAAAATTATTGAAAATACTACTAAAATAATACTCAGATTTTTTAAATAATCCAGTACATACTCGAATTTATTATAGTAATATAAATAAGCCATTATTATTAAACTTGAAGCACCTAATGTATAAAGATTCATTTTTAAAATTTCCTTAAATAAATCTTTAAATATTATTTTTCCATCTGAATATCCTAGCATCTTCTTTATAGCAAATTCCTTATATCTAAAAACTATATAATATATAAATGCTAGTACAATTGATATTAATAATATTCCTATTAGTATTAAATATTTTAACTCTATAATATTTAATATGTTGTTTTTATCAATATTACCGCTTACTGTCTCATCATCTAAATCAAATTTTAATTTCTCTATAAATTCATGTTTTATACTCTCTAGCTCTTGTAAATCATCTGTTTGTATTAAATATTGTCCAATAATATTTTCATTTACTGATTCACTTAATCTTTTTATCCTAATATTTAAATTCCTATTAAATACACCAATTTTCTTATTTTCTGATGATAAATATTCATTATTTAAAAGCAAATTTTCAATAGAATCTTCATATTTAATGTTAAATTTATCTCTTAATTTATTTTCATCTGCTAAAGTTGCATATATATCTACTATTACCTCATTTGAATCTGTAAGTTCATCATAGACTACTTTATAGATATTAACTCCCTTGCTCTTACTTAATCTTTCTATTTGCCTTAATTTCTCTGCTGTGCTTGTGTCATTTCCTCCATCATTGACTTTTATTATTTTTACATCCTTAATATATATTGATTCTATCTCTCTTACAGAAAATATTTGCAAATATACAAATGATATTAATAAATAACTAATAGTTAATAATGATATAATTACCTTTTTCATAAACTCTTCCCTTTACCCCTATTCTGATAAATAAATTTCTAAATTATTATTTATCTTTTTCAATGTCTCTTCTATATTTATTTCCCCTTCAATATATTCTATAATTTCATCTTTAATTTTATCTAAAATAATATTATTAACATTAACTGCCTTGTTTAGTGAAGAAGCATCACTTATTATATTTTCAATATCTTGATCTTTTAATTTAATGGCTTCTAATACATCCCCTTCACCATTCTCATCCATAGCAGCAACTCCTGATTCATAATCCTTAATGCTGTTTAAAGTGTTTCTAAATACATATTTATTAACAGATAAATTACTAAATTCTGAACTATAAAAACTTCCATTTAATAATGAATTAACGAACTCTTTAGCTACATTTTTATTTTTAGAATTTGAATTTATCCCAACAACATCTATAGCTTTAAAGTAACTACCATTATCTCCATTCCACAATGTATAATCACATTTATATTGTTCTTTTATTCCACTTATAAATAAAATATCTTTATAGCTTTTTATATTGCTAATATTCATATTTGCATTTTTATTAACTAAATATAATGAAGTAAATCTATCCATATATTGTCTATTATCTTTAATAATTTCTTTTTCCTCTTCAGATAAATTACTAACTGTTAACTCATAAATACTCTTAAATTTATTCAAAGCATCTTCTATATCCTCAACATTTAAAGTTTTATCCTCTCTTAAAATATTAGTAGATATGCTTTCATAAAAAGTATCAACAAGCTCTTCTGCGGATGATATATTTAATGTTATTTCTTCACTTTGTACAATCTCTTCGCACCTTGAAATTAATGAATTTAAATTTTTTATGTTAGATACATTTTCTCCAATTATTATTGTCATATTAAATGCTGTAGGAACAGCATATATAGCATCGTTCTTTGTATATACATTTACTATATTGTTAAATAAACTCTCATGATTATTCTCTACTATCTCATTTATATCCTCTAAAAGTCCTTTTTCAATATAAGTATCTATATTTAAGTAATCTAAAAATAAAATATCTGGCCCCTTGCCTGCTAAAAGCTCTGTATTTAAAGTAGTTATTGCATCATTTTCTGTTATCTCTTTATCTTCTGATATACCATATGTATATTTAAAATCTATTTCCGGATAATCATATTTAAAGTTCAAAACATAATTTCTAATAGTATCATTTTCATATAATGAATAAATAACAAATTCTTGCATTTCATTATCTTCTAAGCTTAATTTTTCCGTAGAATCTCCAAAAGTGTATTTATATATTTGTTCCTTACCTTCGTTGTCCCTTCCATAGGCCAATATACTATTATCACCTACTACTACAAATTTTTTTAATTCCATATCAGTATTACTTAATTGAGTATTATCTATATTAAAAAGTAGTTCTACTTCATTATTATCATATTTATATTTATACATTCCCTCATTGCTTTTAAAATAAATATCATCTGAATTATTATTAGTGAAAATAATATAATTACTATAATCACTTATTTTATCAATAGACTTTATATTTTCTCCTGTTTCTATATCATAAATATCAATTTCCTCTTTATCACTATCATCAATAATTAATTTATTATTAGATAATTCTATTTTTGGTATAATAACATCATTATATTTTCTAATTAACTTATTGCTTTCTATATCATAATGTAATAATTTATCTTCAGCTTCAGAATATAATATTAAATCTTTGTCAGTTATATATGCTTGTCTAACTTCACTTTCTAATCCTATTTGAATTATCTCTTCTGTGCTAATATCAGAAAATAATATTCTTTCACTACTATTATCCTCATCTAAGTAGTGAATAATAATATTTCCATCAGAATTTAAATCAGTGGATATAATTGAAGTTGTATCTTTTATTGCGGCTCTTATAAATTCTATATTTATCTCTTGCCATGAATTAAAATCATTATCAACTTTAAAATATACTAAATTATCATTATTATCTCTTCCTAATATTATTAAACCATCATCATCTTGTTTAACGATTTTTAATATCTTATTTATTTCATTTGAAATCTCTATTTTTTCTTCTGATAAAAATGTATCTTTAATATCTTGTTTTTCTCCATTTGAACAACCTGTAATACTTAATAAAACTAATATGATTATTATAAAAAGACTACATATATTTTTAAATTTTTTCAAACAATTCTCCTCCTAAGTTAAGCAAATAAATTTTATTAAATTCCTACCTAAAATATTTTTAAGTAGGAATTTAAAATTCTTCTTACTGTAAATAAAATATTTTATTTAACATCATAGTAAGATTCATTTCCAGTAAGTGTTCTAGCAACACTTGCATAAGATGTATATCTAGCAGATATCCAATAACTCTTTGAAAGATGCCCTTTACCGTTGATAGCACTAGACATATGAGTGTTTTTAGCATGATAATAATTTGAATAACACTCTTTAAATGTTACTCCATGATATAATGTTCCTCCTCCAATATAGGTCTTAGCAGCCATTGCTATTGATGAATTTGATAATATAATTCCCCCTAAAACTAATGCTGTTAATGATTTTTTAATACTTTTAATTTTCATTATTTCGTCCCCCCGAACTTAATTTTTTTGGAATATCGATACCTCAAATATATTTTAACCCATTTTATTACATTTTTAGAATTTTTATAATAAATTATCTGTTTTTTATAATTTTTGTCCTTAATTATTCTAAAGTATGCTTTTTTTATTTAACCTCTTTCATTTTTTATTTATTTTCTATAAAAACTCTTATCTTTTGATAAATATATTTAATATTTATTGTAATTATTTTGTTTTTTTATAACTTCTTACAAATTTAATATATTACAGAAAATTTTTAATGTATCTCATTGAAGGACATATTCTAAATATGATAAAATATTTCTGGTAACGGTTCCTAAATTTAGAAAAGGAGATTTATATGCTTAAAATTTATATTTGCGAAGATGAATATTATCAAAAAATTTATTTAGAAAAAATAATAACAAGAGTTATTTCTAGTGAAAATTATGATATGGAAATTTCATTAATTACTAATAATCCTCATACCTTATTAGATCATATAAAAGATACAAAACATACTGGAATATACTTTCTAGATACACATTTTAAATCAAAGATTAAGGGAATTGAACTTGCTAAAAAAATACGAGATTATGATCCTAGATGTTTTATAGTTTTCATAACAGCCGATAAAGATGAAAACAGAGATATAATTAACGAAATATTTTTTCATAAAATTGAGGTTATGGATTATATTATTAAAAATAATCATATTGATTTGCCTTTACGAATAGAAGACTGTCTACACAACGCATACAATAAATGCTCATTAAAAAATAACAATTTACAAAAAATATTTTCAGCAAAGATAAAAGATCGTATATTAAAAGTTAATTATGATAATATATTATTCTTTGAAACATCACCAAATATTCATAAAATATTACTTCATTATGATAACAAAGTAGAAGAATTCTATGGAAAAATGAAAGAATTAGAAAAAATTTTAGATAGTAGATTTTTTAGATCTCATAATTCCTTTATCTTAAATATGGATAAAATTAAAGAAGTTGATAAAAAAGCCAGAATAGCTTATCTAGTTAATAATAAAAAGTGTCTAATTTCAGCTCGTAAAATTAATTTGCTTCTAAAATATTAAAATATTCCTCCGGGGTTAATCCAATATTTGGATTGACCCCGGAGGCAAACCCTTTTTTTTACATTTATTTTCTTAAACTTTCATTTCTCACTATTACATCATGACCTGTATAAGCCATTGCTAAAGCAGCTATTAATAATCTATCATGTGCTTTACTTGTTGTTGTCGCCTTTGCCATTTCAACACTATGACCTACCATTGGGCAATCTGTTATTCCTATATATGGGTGTATAGTTGGTGCAACATAGCTTACATTTCCTATATCGCTTGATCCCCCAGTTGCCTTAGCTTCTTTTATATCTGTAATACCTAATTCTCTTAAATTATTATTAAACATTTCTGATAATGCTTCGTTAGTATTTAAATCATCATAAGGTAATTCATATCTTTCCATTTCAAGTGTTGCTCCAGTCATTAAAGCTGCACCTTCTGCAATCTTTTTAACCTTTTCCACAACTTCAGTTACTCTTTCTTTAGTAGAAGCTCTAAAATAGAAATCTGCAATTGCTTCATCTGGAACTATATTAGCTGCAACTCCACCTTTAGTTATTATTCCATGCATTCTTACATCTGGAGTTACATGTTGACGAAGCGCATCTATTCCATTAAATAATTGAATAACACTATTTAAAGCATTTATACCTTTTTCTGGACAAGATGCTGCATGTGCAGTTTTTCCTTTATATATAAATCTTATTGGATATAATGCACTACTTGATCCACTTGCTCTAGTTTCTCCATCTGGATGAACTATCATAGCTGCATCTAATTCATCAAATACACCAGCTTCTGCTAAAATAACTTTTCCTCCATTAGTTTCTTCTGCTGGAGTTCCATATACTATAACTTTACCACCAATTTCATGTAATACCTTACTTAAAGCTACTCCTGCACCGGCTGACATAACCCCTATCATGTTATGTCCACATCCATGACCTATTTTAGGTAAAGCATCATATTCACATAAGTACCCTATAGTCATTCCAGGTTTTCCACTATCAAATGTTGCCTTAAAAGCAGTGTCCATATCTGCTATTGGAGATTCTATTTTAAAATTATGCTCTTTTAAAAATGTAGTTAATGCTTCAACAGCTTTATACTCTTCATTTCCTAACTCTGGATTGTTGTATATGTAATCACTCATCTCACATAATCTTTGTCTAATTAATTGACCTTCATCATAAATTTTCTTCTTCATTTATTAATACCTCCCATATTATTTTATAAACTTCTAAATTTATATAAAAATATACTCTCTACCTGTCACCAAGAAATATTATTAATAACAATCTTATATAACAGATATTGAGCATATTTTATCATATATATTTAATTTTATTAAGGTTAATCTATAGTTATTTTATGCCCATCCCATCATCATTGCAGTAGTTATAAATACTATACCTAAAGCAAATAAAATAACTTGTAATGGTAAAATCCATTTAAACCATTTTGAATATGGTATTCCAGCCATTCCTAAACACGCCATTAAAACTCCTGATGTTGGGAAAATAGCATTTGAGAAACCATCTCCTAATTGGAATATTAACACTGTAGTTTGTCTTGATATTTCAAGTAAGTCACCTAATGGTGCTAATATTGGCATTGTTAAAGCTGCTTGTCCTGAACCTGAAATAACAAAGAAATTTATAAACATTTGAACTGGTAACATAAAGCATGCAGCTAACATTGATGGTAACTTACCTATAAATGATGATAATCCATATAATATTGTATCTATTATTTGAGCATTTTCAGCTATTATTACTATAGCTCTTGCAAATCCAATTATCATCGCTGCTCCAATCATATCTTTAGCACCAGCTATAAATGCTTCTGCCATTTCATCTGCTTTTAATCCACCAACAATTCCTGCAAATACTCCTGTTATTAAAAATACTGCTGCTATCTCTGGAATCCAGAACCCTTGCTTTAATACTCCCCAAATAATAACTGCTAAACAAACACCTATTGAGGCAATAATAATTTTATGAGCAAATGTAAATTTAACTTCTTCACTTTGAGTTTTACTTAACTTTTTACGTTTTTCTTCATCTAATTTATATACTGGACTAAACTCAGGATTTTTCTTAATTTTTCTTGCATAAATCATTAAGAATATAATTCCTACAATTGTAGTTATAACCCATAAAATAGTACGATATGCTACACCTGAGAATAATGGAATTTCAGCTATTGACTGTGCTATTCCAACTGTAAATGGATTAAGCATAGCTGTTGCAAATCCTACAATACATCCTAGGTAACTTATTCCAACTGCTAATATGCTATCAAATCCTAAAGCAAGCATTAATGGAACTAATATTGTTATAAATGGTATAGCCTCTTCTGTCATACCAAAAGTTGCTCCACCAAGAGAAAATAGTGTAAATATAATAGGTATTATTAATATCTCATTTCCTTTAAATATACTAACAACCTTAGCAATAGCTGAATCTATTGCCTTTGTTCTTGTTATTAAATTAAATGCACCCCCAACAATTAATAAGAAAGCTATAATTTCTGCTGACTGTTCAATCCCTTTTACCGGTGCTTGCATTACTTGGAATAATCCTTGTGATTCATTTTCAACATATGTAAATGAACCATTTAAAACTACAGTTCTACTCTGTCCATTTACTTCTGTTACTACTCTTTCATAAGCTCCTCCTGGAACTATGTAAGTAGCTATAGCCACTAAAATAATTATTGCAAAAATAATTACTAGTGTATGTGGAATTTTAATTCCACCATTAACCTTCTTAAAAAGACATTTTCTTTTGTTATTTGTTACATTTTGCATTAGTTCTTTTCCTCCCTAATTTCAATGTCCTGACATGATAGTTTGAAGGAGATAATTCTTTAGAGCGCCTTTATAAAGTAATCATACTTATTAGCCTTTTATATTTTCAATAAAAAAAGCCTTGAGCTTATCACTCAAGACTATACATCCAATAAAATACTAAAGAATTTAATTAAAGCATTTACTATATAATATAACCGTTGTGATAGCTCTTCACAAAAATTTTGTGACAGTGTCATACATATTTTGTATAACCCCAACGCTATAGTCTTAAAGCATCAACTATACGTTTCGGCGAAATTTCCTTTCCGTTTATATCAACGTGCTTACCTCAATAAACATACTCTTAAATATCGCAACCTCTACCTACTTCATATCTACTTGTCAAATTAATACCTTTATAATATACAATACTTATATACCTAAGTAAATATATTTTTCGCTTTTTTGTATATTTATTTAATTTTTTATAATAAATATTGCTATTTATTCATTAAATTATTCCTTTAAATACATATTTTTCTTAATTTATCTTTTATTTTTATTAAATTAATATTTAATACTTATCTACAACAGCATTTAACGTTAACTTATATCCATAATGATAAGTATGGGAATATTCAAATGGTTCTCCATCCTCTAAAATACCTACTTGTTCTATATGAAGTATTGGTGCTTCACACTCTAAATCTAATAATTCCATTAACTCATCATTTGATATCACTGCTTCAACCACACGTTGCGCTGTAGAAATCTTATACCCGCATTTATCCAAATACTTATATAATGAATCACAGTCTATTTTCTTCAAATTTGGAAACATTTTCACAGGCATGTATGTTATCATATATGAAACTGCTGACCCCTCTGCATATCTCACTCTCTTAACTTCCCATAGATTTTCTCCTAATTCTACCCTCAAATTATTTTTCATATTCTTATCTGCTTCAACTATAGATAAACTAATTAATTTAGTAGTTACATTATATCCTTTATTAATCATTTCTTTTGTGTAACCCTCTATAGTTCCTATGTTATCAGAAATTCTATTTGCTAATACAATGCTACCAATCCCTCTTTTTCTAGTTATATATCCCTCTTTTACTAAATTGTTAAAAGCAGATCTAACAGTCATCCTTGTTACATTAAATTTTTCGCATAACTTATTTTCTGACGGAAGTATTTCACCTTGCTTTATTTCTCCAGAATCTATTAACTCTTTTAAATACTTCTCTATCTTTATATAAATCGGTTCACTCATTTCAAAAACTCCTTTTATATTTTAACACCCCACTAGTAATCTAAATCAATTATTGGTATATATATTTTTGATTATTGTCTATATCTATTTTATCATATTAGTACGTTATATTTACATTAATATTAAAATATAAAAATTGACGATATATGTGAAAGAAATAATCTATACACTATATCGTCAATTAAAATTATTTAAGTGATTACTTATTTTCTAGCTTTGTTAATCTTTCATACACCTCTATAAATTCTTCAGCTAATTGTTGAAAATTCATAGCATTCATTAAATGGTCTTGAGCATGTATTAATAATACTCCTACCTCCATTTTATCCCCTGAGGCTTCTTTAGTTATAAGTTGAGTTTGGAATGCATGGGCTTTATGCATTTCTTCTCTTGATTTATTTATTAACTCTCTAGCCTCTTCAAAGTTACCTTGTTTTGCTTTACTTAATGCATCATATGCTAATCCTTTAGCTTCTCCTGCATTGGCTATAAGTCCAAATGATATTTCCATTAATTCTTCATTCATTTTAATTTCCCCCTACAATCTATTATAATTAGTAAGTTCTATATTATTTTCTCTTAAAAATTCTTTTACCTTTTTAGATGTTAAAATACTATACTCTTTCATTCTTTGCATTGCATATGATGTTGAATTAACTAAGTACTCATCTATAAATGCTGGATGACACATAACATCTATTACATCCTGCTTCTTAAATTCATCTATAAACTTTTCAAAATAATCTTCTGTTACATTTTCATTATAAAAGCTTTCTGTCAAGGGAATTACTTTATCATAATTAATATCATACTCAAATCCTCCCCTTATAGGAAGTTGATACTTTTCAACTATTTTTTCTATAACAGGTTTTAAGCTTGATAATGTATGTACATGATGATGTGAGTCTAGATGATCTATTTTTACTCCACTATTAATGACTTTATTAATTTGACTACAAAATTCTTCATATACTTCATCTAAATCAAATTTTTCTTCTACAAGTTCATTAGTTATTCTTCTATAAAAGTTTCCATTTTCATCTACTATAGTTTTATGGTAGTTCAAAACTGGTTTATTTAAGCTTAAAGTCATATGTACTCCACAACCTAAGCCCTTATTTTCCTTTAATAATTCAACAGCATGTTCAAAAGCTGGCATCCCTGCCATTATAGTTGTAGACCTTACTATTCCATTTTTATATGCTGATATAATTCCATAATTAACAGCTTCACTTAATCCAAAATCATCTGCATTTACTATTAATTTAGTCATCAAACTCTTCTCCTTTTTAATTAACCTAGAGGAAAGTAGATTTCCTCCCTTCCTCTAGATAATTTTAAAATTGTGGTAAATATTCTTTGTGAGCTTCTATCATTTCATCTAAAATAATCTTAGCTAAATCATCTGATGGTATTAATGGATTTATGCATAATGCTTGCAATGCTGCATTATAATCCCCTTCTACTGCTGCCTTTGCCGCTAGTATTTCAAAAGCCTTTATTTCAGCAACTAATCCACTAACTGCAACTGGTAAATATCCAACTGATAATGGTTTTGGTCCTTCTTTAGTTATTACACAACTCATTTCTGCAGCCGAATCTTCTCTAAAATCTCTTATGGCTCCATTATTTAATGTATTTACAACTTGAACGTCTCCTTTATCATTGTAAATTGAGTTTATTAAGTTGCAAGCTGCATCACTATAATATGCTCCACCTCTTTTTTCTAATTGTGGTGGTTTAACTGCTAAGTTTTCATCTTTATATAATTCAAATAAATCATCTTCTAGTGCTTTAACTGTTTCGCCTCTAGTTTTTCCATCCTTGAATCCTTCTAACTCCTCTTCTAACATTTCCTTATGTTTATAATAATATTTGTGATATGGACAAGGAATAACTCCTAATGCTCTAACAAAATCAGCATTTAAAGGAATATCCTTTATATTTTGCATTGTTAATGATGAAGTAACGAACTTTTCAATTGCTTCTTTTGTTATATCTTTTCCGTCTAATCTTACATTAAGTGCATAAACCATATGATTAAGCCCTGCAAAGTCCATTTCAACTCTATCTTTTTCTACTCCTAAAATATCTGCCATTCCATTTTTAACACCTATTGGAACATTACATAATCCAATATATCTTCTGAAATTAGTATACTTAAATACAGCTTCTGAAATTACTCCTGTTGGATTTGTAAAGTTTACTAGCCAAGCATTTGGACAAAGTTCTTCAATATCTTTTATTATATCTAATACTACTGGAACTGTTCTTAAAGCCTTAAATAGTCCTCCTGCCCCATTAGTTTCTTGACCTATTACTCCATGTGAAAGTGGAATTCTTTCATCCTTAATTCTTGCATCTAATAAACCAACTCTTAATTGAGTAGTTACAAAATCAGCATCTTTCAATGCTTCTCTTCTATCTAAAGTTAGATGAATCTCCATATCTACTCCTGCTCTTTTCACCATTCTTTTTGCAAGATTACCCACAATTTCTAACTTGTGTTTTCCTTCTTCTATATCAACTAACCATAGTTCTCTTACTGGTAGCTCTTTATGTCTCTTTATAAATCCTTCAACTAATTCTGGAGTATAACTTGATCCTCCACCTATAGTAACTATTTTTATTCCTTTTTTCATATTATCCACCATCCTAACTTTTCTATTTATAATTTTTGCTCTCATTAAGCTGTATGTACTAATTCTTTTGATACTCTTCATATTTATTTAAAAATCTAATTTAAGATAGCACTTATATGCTGATTTTTACTCACTTTATAAATGAATAAAAAGCAAAATATAAATCTAGAAATTTGGAGTAAAGGAAGAAAGTAAATCAAAATTAATCTTCCTTTAACTCCATATTTTATTTTTATGTGTTTAATCCTATTTTTTAAGCAACTTGGTCAACTTTCATTTTTTTAGCATCAATCTTTTCTGCCATAACAACGAATGGTAAGTATATTAAAATTGAAACTACTATATTAACTACGCATAAAGCTGCACCTGACCAATGTCCTGTTGCCATAAATCCACCAACTATTGGAGGTGTAGTCCAAGGCATAGTTGCCATTATTATTGGATGAACTAGTCCAAATGAAATTGAAAGATAGGAAATAATTGTTGTAATAATTGGTGCAATTACAAATGGTATCCCAAATATAGGATTTAACACAATTGGCAATCCAAATATTACTGGTTCACTGATATTGAATACTGCTGGTGCTAATCCTAAAGCAAGCATATCTCTTCTTCTTTTACCTGCAATTGCTATAGCCACTAATAATCCTATTATTACTCCTGAACCTCCCATAAAGATGAAAGCGTCGAAGAAAGGACCTGCTAATACATGTAATTGATCTGCTGAAGCTCCATTTTGAATCATTTCAGCATTTTGTGCTCCTAAGTTAGTTAACATTGTTCCTGTGAAAGGTAATGCAATATTTGCACCATGTAAACCAACAAACCATAATCCATGAATAAAGAATGCTATTAATATAGCTGATGGTAATGTATCTGTTATATTACTTAGCGGAATTCCTAAGTATTTGTTTATTAAATCTGTTAAGAATTGTCCATCAGCTACTAATCTTATTAATAATCCAACAACTGCAAAAATAACTACTGTTAACATACCTGGTATTAATTTAGCGAAGGATCTTGATACTGCCGGTGGCACCCCTTCAGGCATTTTAACTACTAACTGCTTTACTTTACCTAATCTTATAAATACTTCTGTTGATAATATTCCTATTATAATTGCTGTAAATAATGCTTCTGTTCCTAAATATGCAACTCCTATAAATCCCCAACCTTCTACTGCAGGTTGTCCATCTAATGTGATTTTTGCAACTTGAGGAATTAAAAGAATAAATATTGATGTTGCTATCATTGCTGCTTGTAGCCCATTTTCTTCATATGATTTTGCAAGGTTATAAGCAACACCTATCACTAAAAGTAAAGCCATAATAGCTAATGTTCCAAACCATATATCTCCATTTAATGTTTTTATTTGTTGTCCAAATGTATTTTCTGCTAAAAAGTTATTTAATGCTTTTATTGGTGCATTATTTATAAGTGTTGCTAGTGAACCGATTATTGTTAACGGTATCATTGCAACGAAAGCATCTCTTACTGCTACTAAATGTCGCTGTGCTCCCATTTTTGCAGCATAAGGAGTAATATATTTATCCATGAATGCCATAAACTTTTCCACTTTACTTCCCCTACCTTTACCTAAAGTTTTTATAATTCTTCTCTATAATTCTCAATACCCAAAAGTTCAATTTTATATTATCTCTTTATTTCTTTAATTCTAATGCTCTTTCTAAAACAGCCTTACCATTGCATCTTCCATAATCCATCATATTTATAACTTCTACTGGAATTCCGTGTGGATCTGCTAAAGCTTTTGCTTTGCTTAAAATGTATCTTACTTGTGGTCCTAATAATAAAACATCACATTTTTCAATTTCGCTTTGTAAGTTTACTTCTGATATAGCCCAGATTTCACAATCTACTCCCTTTTCTTTTGCAGCCTCTTGCATTTTTGTTACTAATAAACTTGTTGACATACCTGCTGAGCAAGCTAACATAATTTTTATCATAATATATACCTCCAAACATTTATTTTATTTATGTATTCGTTTTCTTTAGCTTATGTATACATTGTATACCTATTGTCTATACATTTCAAGTAGTTTTTTAAAAAATTTAAACATTTTCATGTTATTTTTTTCATATTTTATGAAAATTATACTTTCTTCTAGCAAAATTGGAGCTTAAAGTCATATATTTTCTAATGCTTATATATATTTTTTGAATTTTTAATTATTATACTTTAGTTATACTATACATTTAATTAATTAAATGTATAGTTTGTATAAAATATTGATCAAATTTTAGTAATAAATATCCACCAGCTAAGCTGGTGGTTTTTCATAAGCCCTATAAGGGCAAAT
>ERZ791879.919-NODE-919-length-17095-cov-27.470599_pt1 | contig 17095 bp, 14 predicted proteins | sample MGYA00510162_ERZ791879 | MGnify/ENA primary metagenome ERZ791879 (study PRJEB30046, sample SAMN00792113) | human gut metagenome | study: EMG produced TPA metagenomics assembly of the A metagenome-wide association study of gut microbiota in type 2... | reverse complement strand
GCATTCCAACCTTTGCAAGCATCTTTGTCACGCTGTCACAGGTATTAAAATCATCGTCTATCACCAGTGCCTTAAGACCTTCCAACGCTAGGATCTTCTCTACACGATGATGCTTAGACTGGATCCGCAACGGCAGTCGTACAATAAATTCCGTACCTTTGCCCTGTTCTGTCTGAATCCCAATATTTCCGCCCATCATATCCACAATATTCTTGGTAATGGCCATACCCAGTCCTGTACCCTGAGTCCTGCTGACTGTGGAACTTCTCTCACGCTCAAAAGGAGAAAAAAGTTTCTGTACAAATTCCTCACTCATACCGATTCCGTTATCCTTTACCCTGATCTCATATAGCTGACGCTCTTGCTGTGTTCTCGGATATTGTTTCAACCGGACAGAAATCGTTCCGCCTGCGGGAGTAAACTTGATCGCATTGGACAAAAGATTCAGCAGTATCTGGTTTAGCCGTGTCTTATCGCAATACACATCCTCATTCGTAACATCCATGGCATCCATATAAAGTTCCAGCTGCTTCGCATGAATCTGTCCACTGATGATCGTCTTCAGATCATGAAGTACATCCGACAAACTAACCTCTGTTTCTTCCAGATGGATCTTGCCACTCTCAATACGACTCATATCCAGTATATCATTGATAAGTGATAACAGATGATTGCTGGACGAAAGGATCTTACCAAGATAATCTCTGACCATTTTCTTATTATCAATGTTGCTCACAGCCAGTGTCGTAAACCCAATGATAGCATTCATTGGTGTCCGAATATCGTGAGACATGTTGGAAAGGAAAGTACTCTTTGCCTGATTAGCATTCTCCGCAGCATGGACTGCTTCAGAAAGTGCCTGGTTCATCTTCTTGTCAGCAGTACGGTCCGACATAACCAGTATATATTTCTTATCTCCGTTCAGCTCACTGCCCATTGCAACACTATGAAACCAACGTCGTTCTCCTGTTTTCTGATGAACATATTCAAAATCCCATTCCTGCTGTTCATGAACCTGAATCTCCTTTAGATAATCCTTCTTCAGGTCTTCCATATCCTCAGAATGCAGTTCTCCTAAAGCACAAATATCTTTCCGAATCTGTTCTACGGTAATCCCCAACAGTTTTTCTACATTCGGACTGACATAATCTGCCTGATACGTTTTTGCATCCAACATTAAGAATACATCATCCACATTCATTGACAACTTTTGAAACAGCTCATCCCTGTACAATATCTCTGTGTCTTTTTTCTTCAGTCTTACACTATTTTTTCGTAAAATAAATCCAATAAGAATGGCTGTAATACAGAGCACGACTGCCCCTACAAGAAGCATCGTACTAAGTTGCAAAGTGTTCATACTGGCATTGACGATATCTGCCCGGACAAGTCCCAGAAATATCCAGTCCTGAATACCTGATTTTTCATAAACAAGATAGTAATCCTTTCCATCCAGATTTAGTAACATCGCACCTGTATGTCCCTTTTTAAATTTCTTCGAAATTTCAAGGATCTCTTTTTCGGAGATATCTGTATGTTCTCTCAGAATGCCAAAAAAGTTATATACATTTCCCCATGACTCCAAAGAATGATCGATCACAACACGACCATCTGGATGAAGAACATAACTCTTTGCTTTTCCATTAAACGCAGAGATATCGAGTACATTTACTATATCCGCATTTTCATAGGCAATAGCAATTGCATCATATTTAAATCCCTGATAACTTCCATGAGCCTTCGGGCTGGCAAAAACAAGCATCTGAGATTTTCCGGGAACTGCTGCATTGGTTATGATATCATTGCCTTTTTGAATCTCATCTTCAATATTTTCCTGTAATCCAAGATACCCTGTTTCACCTGTTGTCATCTTATAGTTACCGTCAGCTGATAGAAAATAAAAACATAAAAATCCCGCATCTTTCTGCGCTTTATCTATATAATCACGAATTTTACTTTCACTTGGAGCATCCTGCAGATACTCACTCCACATATGAAGATACATCAGATTCTTATGTGTCAGTTCACCTAACATATTATCCGACTGATGGAAAACTTCAGTCAGATGAGAAACACTTTCCTCATAGACAGTTTTCGATACAAACTCAAAATATTGAGAAACAGCTATAACGATTCCAAGAAAGAACGCAAGAAAGGCAATGATCCTGAATCGTTTTCTCATGATCGATTTCTCTTTGTTCATATTATGATTCTTAACATCCATTCCTCTCACCTCAAATTCACATAGGCTTCAGGCTTCGCGAGAACGGCATCACCCTCCAAAACATATTTTGTCCAGGTATCTTTCACCGAAATATCTTCTCTATCAAATACAATGTTTTTACCCGTTGGATATGCTTCCATATGTTGTGGTGTCGCAAGACAGGTTACAGTAAAGGTATCCTTATCCTGAACTGGTTTTTCATTCTTTGTAACTTTACTTAATGTATAACCATCATCCGTTTCCTTGATTTCTACAGAAATACCACTGAACACAGGCAGGGAGCCACGGTTAAATGGATTAAAGCCTCCCTGATAACCTTCTACAAAATTTCTGACCATCTTTTTCAGCTCAGCCCCGCTCATCTTCCGTTTGTAAGCTGACAGACCATTTGGCATGATCATATTGCCAGCCATTTTTTCCGTATATCCTGCCTTCCGCACACTTCCTGTAAAGCTGTTTCCTGTTGCGATCAGCACATCTGTACCATAGATGCCACGCAAAGTATTTGCCATAACAGAATATGCTTCATTCCCCCCGCTGGTATGAAAATGATTGGAATAAGCTTTCTTTGAATCGAGCACGATCTTCTCAGAATCAGATTTCTTCTTCAGAAGCTTTGTATTAAATGACTGGTAAGCCTGTTTGGCATCGTATTTTCCTGAAATCATATTAGAAACTACATCTTGGGATACGTTGAAAAAGTCATTGGATGCGATTCGGATATACATATGATTTTCTTCAATCACAGTTCTGACATCTTTGAGATATTCTGTAAGATGTGTATCTACATCCTGACTATAGCTTAATATATCCTGACCATCATAAACAATCCGATTCTGTGCATCCTCTGACAGCATTACATTCAACACTTTCATTGCTTTCTGCCGGCGTGTTTCATCCTTTGTCAGGTTACGGTTCAATGCTACCTGAAAATATGGTGTCGTCATCAGCCATTTTTCGCCGTTTTGTTGAAAGAATGGAAGAAATGTTGTATTAATGCCCTGATCCTGAAATATTTTTACACCAGAAGAACTTCCAAAGTACATAGCTAGCTTACCACTTTTATACATCTCCATCACATCATCATAATTCATATTCAGATCATCTTTGCTCAACCCTGTATCCTGAATGAATTGCTCCATACGTTCAAAAGCCTCCGGCCAGACTTTACTGTCCAAACCCTCTCTCTTTGTATTATCAGGGTCACTATAGACAGTACGCCATTTACGTCCAGCCGCTGTAGACAGCTCTGATGCAGATAGTCCCTGCAGTGTTTCCATGCAAGTATAATCATAAGAATAGTCTGCAGTAAATCCACGGATCCCCACTTTTTTGAATGCCTGGCAAGCAGAAACAAAACTTTTGTAATCTGTTGGCAGAGGGATATGATACTTTTTAAAAAGGTCTTTGTTAACTACAAACCCATGTGCATCCGCACACACTGGAAGCCAGTTTACACTGCCATCCTGATTCATAAAATTGTTGAGGTATGTATTATAGACAGCACCTGCTGCATTGGTTGTGGAAAGATCCATCAGACTGCCTTTCAGAGGGTTTGCATCATGTAGTGAAAAACGACAGCAAGTTATGATATCTGGCAATCCGCCATTTTCCTTAAGAAACCGATAGAAATCCAGATCATTGTTACCTACTACAAATTCAATATTAATATCTGGAAGCTGTTTCTGAATGTATGGTGCATATTTTTCATATAAATTTGTACTCCATAAATATACTGTGATCGTATCTTTCTCTTCTTTTTTCACACTCTTCTTGCCACATCCTGACATAAGTGATATGACTGTCACCATTACCAAAAGTACAGAAAAAACTCTATTCCATTTTCTCTTTTTCATTACGAATCCTCCTCTTTATTTTTTACTAATTCACTGATCACTTTTACTAATAATTTTGCATCTATAGGTTTCGCGATATGTTCATTCATTCCCGACTCTTTTGACTTTAATCTGTCCTCGGTGAACGCATTTGCCGTCATTGCTATGATCGGAACCGTTTTTGCATCATCTCTGTCCAGTGCACGGATCATCTTTGCTGCTTCATAACCGTTCATAACTGGCATCATGATATCCATCAGGATGACATCAAATTCATCTGGTCTGCTTTTTTTGAATATCTCAACAGCTTCTTGGCCATTCCATGCCTTCGTCACAGATGCACCTTCATTCTGAATCACAAATTCTGCGATTTCCATATTCAGCTCATTATCTTCCACCAGAAGGATCTTCAGATCTTTTATAGATTTTTCTGATATAGCTTCCTGTTCTTCACGTTGATCAGCATCCTGATCTATTTTAAATGGAATCCTGATCACAAAGGTTGTGCCTTCTCCCTTCTTACTTTCAAACGTGATCATTCCTCCCATTTTTTCGATCAGTTTTTTCGTGATCGGCATTCCAAGCCCTGTTCCGGAAAATTTTGTACGGCTTCCAGTATGCTCCTGTGCAAACGGTTCAAAAAGGCGTTTCTGGAAATCCTTTGTCATACCAATTCCTGTATCTCGGCAGATAAATTCAATCGTCACTCTTCCCTCCTGCTCCGATGTAAATTCCTGGCAGCTGATGTAGATATATCCGTTTTCTTTATTATATTTTACCGCATTTGACAAAATATTCATCATGATCCTTTTTACATATCCTGGGCTTCCGATCAGATTCCAGTGTGTGATTTCTTCTTTCTCCCACACGATCCGAATATTTTGTTCTGCAGCTATCTGTTCGATCACAACAAAGATTTCCTTGGAAATATTGTTTAGATTAAATGGAATTTCTTCCAGAACTACTTCGTCCGATTCCAGCTTACTCATATCCAAAACTTCATTGATCAATTCCAGTAACAGATGAGATGTTTCTTTGATCTTTGCCCTGCATTCTGTCTGTTTTTCCATATCATCTACATAATGCTCCGCCACATCGATCATACCGCATATTCCATTGATCGGTGTCCGGATATCATGGCTCATCCTCTGGAGAAACTCAGTTTTCGCCTCGTTCGCTGCCTCTGCTTTTTTTGCCGATTTCAGAAGTTCTGCTTTATATTTCTCATCTTTTTCCTGTTCCTGTTTCTGATGTGCCAGATTGGTTGTATATATCCAGAACCATAAAAAACTAAGAATGATAAGATAAAGGAATACAACACCTGTTACCCTGAGTGGCAGATTACTGAATACCTCTTTATCTGGTAAATACATGTAGATATAATAATCCCTTTGTTTCAGCATGATACCATAGCATCCAGTTCCTTTATTCTTCAGATGAAAGATATGCCGACTATCTGTATGCTTCTTCATTTTCTGAATAATCTCATTGTCTGCGACATCCTGTGCCAATAATTTCTCATCGTTACTGGCAATAATCTTCCCTTTGTCTGCAACAATGATCGTCCCGTCTTTCTCAGTATTGTACCCCTTTAAAAGACTCTGGATCGTTAAAGTATAATTTCTGATAAATCTCGGAGATGTGTAATAGTAAACTGCAACGATCCCTGGGGCATCTTTTCTGGCGCAGGCTGCGATATCGATACGTGATCCATCTCCTCTGGCAATCCGTTCTGAATAAGATCTTTCTTTATATCCTGTGTAATCCATAATGATATCTTTTTGCAGATAATCAATCATCTCATCCATCAAACCTTCATCCATACTGTATTCACAGACTTTCTTTCCTTCTTCATCCAATACAAGAATACCATCCACCCAGAGTGACTGCAGATTCTCTTTCAGAAACTTTCGGTCTAACTGCTTTCTATTCTTTACTTCCATATCAATATTTGTACTCATCTGTCTGGCACTTTCGATCGCACGAAGGAGACTTTTTGATTCTGAAGATTCATTATAATGAGTATAGGTTGAGCACTGTACTTTGACATAGTTTACAATCTCCACCATTCTTTTCTCAGCTTCGTTTTTTTCCGTATGAAAAAAACAAAAAATTGCAGTGACAAACATACAGATGCCAAGCAAACCAACAACTATCCAGAATCGTTTTGCTTTTTCTCTTCCATTAATATCCAAGATCATCCACCTCCAAATATTTCTCTGGATCATCCATATATTTTTTTATGATCTTCAGGGAGGTACCATCCTTGTGCATTTCTTCCAGCTTCTGATTCATCTGTTCGCAGATCCCTCTGTCATCATTCTTTGCAAAAGCAGCTCCTATCCCGACGACCATCAATGGTTCCTTCAGAATGCGGAAGCTTGTATCATAATCTTTCATATACTGGACGATGGATTCCTCATGCGCAGCCACAGCATCCACATACCCTTTCCCCAGAAATGTATAGATCAATTCCATGTGTCCAAGACTGATCAGATTGCCAAGTTTTGGAATTCTCTTATCCGTCCGCTTCAGAAAGATACCTTCTGGTTTGCTTGTAGACTGGACTGCAAGGTTCTTTCCTTTCAGATCACTCAGTTTATGAATGTCACTGTTCTCATTTACAGCAACCACCTGGCGGCTTGCTATGTATGGTCCGGCCCAACGATAATCGTTAAGTCGTCCTTCCATTGAAAAACATCCCATGATACAATCAATTTTTCCACTTTCTACCAGCTCTTTTTTCTTTTCCCAATTGATCTGAGCGATCTCCGTCCTATACCCCATTCTTCTAAATGCTTCCGTCGCCAGTTCAACATCTATACCTGTCGGGATACCATCCTCATTCAGGAAATTATAAGGCGGATAATTGTCACTTCCAATTTTTATAACAGGTTTTTTTGTTGTGTCAGACACTTTATCTGCCTTATCACATCCTGCCAAAGTTGCCATTAATATAGAAAATATCAATACAACAGTAAAAATTTTTCTTTTTTTCATCTTATAACCTCATTTTTATATCTCATCCTTATGAAATAAAACAGCACTGCCAAACAGACAGTGCCTATCATTTTCTGCAATTGGCTGCCATTTTACGGGCCCTTTAGCTTTGCGTCACAGACTTTCGTCTGTTTTGCCTAGAATCTTTCTTTAATTATACCATGATAATGTCAGTATCAAAAGTAAAAAATATAAATCTAGCTCCAATAATCCGTCTCGTATTCCAATCCAATATTCCCAGTCTTAAACACTGGATTCTCTCCATTTTTCTTCTGCTTTTCATAATCCTCCAATGCTTTCAGTGCTGTATTTGACAAAATCAAGATCACTGGAATATTGATCAGTGCCATAACTCCCATCAAAACATCTGAAATATTCCAAAGCATAGAAACTTCCATTCCTGCACCAATGAACACAACCAGTGCAGATACTATACGAAATCCTTTCATGAATGTCTTTGATGGCTGTCCTTTGTGGATATAATTTAGCAAGTTATCACAATAAAAACAATTCCCAAGAAGTGTTGTAAATGCAAACAATACCATCGCTACTGTGATAAAGAGTGGTCCGAAGTTTCCTAAGGATTCATGCAGTGCTGCCTGTACCCATGGTGCCCCCTGTAATTCTTGCGCAGGGGCAATTCCTGATGACAAACACATCATGGCTGTTGCTGTGCATAAAAGCAGAGTATCAATGAATACGGATAACATCTGTACTAAGCCCTGTTTGATCGGATGACTTACCTGTGCGGATGCAGAAGCATTTGGTGCTGATCCAATACCTGCTTCATTGGAGTACAGACCTCTTCTGATTCCCTGCATCATAGCTGATCCTGCAAATGCTCCAAAAATTGCTTTGAAATCAAATGCTTCGCTGATGATCTTTGAAAATACAACTGGCAGATATGCACGGTTGATGATCATAACGATCACAGAGATCAGAATATATGCAACCCCCATAGCTGGCACTAATGTAGATGTTACTTTTACAATTCTTGATCCCCCTCCTAAGAGACACCATCCTGTGATCACTGCAAGAATTCCTCCGATGATCCATGGCGTCCATTTTACATCATAAAATGAGAATCCTGAAAATGTAGATTGTAAATTATAAGATGCGAGCATATTAAATCCAAATGCATACGTTGCGATCATGGAAATACAGAATATGATCGCTAATGGTCTGCAGTGAAGTGCTGCTTCAATGTAATATGCCGGTCCTCCGTAACATTCTCCATCTTTTCCTTTTCTCTTATAAATCTGTGCCAGCGTACTTTCGATCAGTGCGGATGCACTTCCGATAATCGCAATGATCCACATCCAGAATACAGAGCCAAATCCTCCAATGCAGATAGCGGACGATACTCCAATGATATTTCCTGTTCCAACTCGTGATGCGGTAGATACCATTAATGCCTGAAACGATGATACTCCATTTTCATCTTCTGGCTTTTCTACAACGGCTTTGCAGGCATCTTTAAATAATCTCATCTGTGGCAGTTTTGTACGGATCGTAAAATAGATTCCCGCTCCGATCAACAGTATTACTAGCAATTTGCTGTACATAAAAGTACTGATGCTGTCAATGATGATTCCTAACATAAATTCTCTCCTTGTACGATATTCTCGTATAATAATCTGGATCAATAGTTACAATTTTTATTGCAGCTACTTTAATTCAACAGAAAGATAGACAGTCCCTGCCTGAGGGACTGCCCATTCATTTTAAAAGTATGCGATTTTACTGTCTGCGTCGTTTTTGTATCTTATGATATAATCGCGATTTTCAGAATTCTGATAAATGATGAATATCCCGTTTTCCTGCCGTCTGTCAGCAGAAAGGTCCGTTGAACCTTCTTCGTATGACTTCAGAAGCTTTCGCTGCTGGTTTAAAAACCTATCTGTTATCATAATAACTCATTCGTATTGATTACGCAATTACAATTATCACTTGGCCATGATTTTCTGAGTGCCGCATAGGAGATCAGAAAGTTGGCAAACCAGCCAGCTGGTACAGCGAGCCAGACAAATGCAATACCAAAACGCGGTGCAAAAATCAAAGCAACTGACAAGCGGATCGCAAGATTTACCATATTAGCAACAAGAAATGGCCGCATGATCCCAAGACCGCGAAGGACTCCATCTGTTGCCATCTTGATTCCCATGAAGGTGAAGAAATAACCGAGCCATCTCATATAATTTCCAGACACCTGATATGCTAAAGCAGTTCCATCTTTCCCTAGGAACAGTGAAGAAATCTGGGTATGCAAGGATTCGATGATCATGAAAGCAAGGATTGCGAAACATATATCTAACACCAATGCAGCATGGTATCCCTTTTTGATACGTTCGATCTTCTTTGCACCAAGATTCTGAGATACATACGGCGAAACTGCATTACCAATGGATACAAATATCAATGAAAAAACATTTTCTACTCTCATCGTTGCAGAATAACCTGCGAGTGCCTGTGTACCGAATGGATTCACAACTGCCTGTACGATCATCATGCCAATTGACACTGTGGACTGCTGAAGAACTGACGGTACAGCAATTTGAAGCATAGAATGTAACTCCTGTCTGTCAAACCAGTCAAAGCGACTTTCATATCGACGCATCCGGCACAAGAAGATCAAAAGTGACAACACTGCGGAAATCCCCTGTGCAATGAGAGTTGCGAAGGCTGCACCGAACACACCGAGTCCAAGTCCAGCTACCATCCAAAGATCCATCAATATATTTAACATCGATGAGAATATTAAAAGAGCCAACGGTATTTTCGATTCACCGATTGAAGTAAACATCGTTGAAAGAATATTATACATAAACAAAAATGGAAATCCCATAAAATAAACTCTTAGATACAATACCGCTTCATTCAGTATATCAGCAGGTGTTTGTAATACACTCATCATCAAATGAGAAAAACAAAAACCAAAGACACCCAAAAATATACTTAAGACCAGAAAACTAATCAATGATGTTGACACGATCGTTTTCATTTTGCCATAATCTCTAGCTCCAAAATAACGGCTGACAAGCACACCCGCACCTACACCCGCACCCAATGCTACACAAATAAATACATTTGTGAGGGCAGCACAGGCACCAACAGCTGCAAGTGCAGAAGAGCCTACAAACTGACCGACTATGATCGAATCAGCCATATTATACACTTGTTGAAAGAAGCTGCCGAGGATCATGGGCATTGCAAAAACAGTCAGCGCTTTAAGGGGCGCATCTGTGATCAAATATTCATCTTTTGACATTATCATATTCCTCCATAAGTTTCTATTGGTTATCTGAAAGCACTAACGATCAACTCAAAATGCTTTCGATTCGTTTTTATAAAACCCTCTTTTTGTAATTTTGATATCTCCGTAGACATTGCTGCACGATCAATACAAAGATAATCTGCCAATTGCTGTCGGTCAAAAGGAATGTCAAAAGACAACGATGACTGTCTGATGGATTCTGCTGACAAATAAGACAACAGTTTATCTCTGGTCGTTCGCTTGCAGACATGTGTGATCTTGTCGTTCAGGATCAATATCTTATTGGCCAAGACACTGACCAGATTACGGATCAACTTCTGATGATGTTCACATGCAGTTGGACAGGAAACCAAAAGTCTCTGAACATTTAAAAAAATGATTTCACAATCCTCATCTGCTGCCACGCTGACATTCAAAACAGCTCCCGGACTTGCTGCATATGGCTCGCCAAAAAAATCACCGGCATGGCATTTTGACAGAATATTCCTGTGTCCCCACAGATCTTCCTGCATAACAAGAACGCAACCCGACACCACAAGTCCCATAACTTCGGTAGAGTCCCCAGCTCTGAAAATATAAGAACCCCGTTTTCTGTAAATTGTCGTTGCATTTACGCAATGTAATATCGATAGTATCTCGTTATCCGTAAGGCCTTTAAAAAAAGGACTGTTTTTTAAAATAGGCAAATATTTTTTCAAAATGATCCCTCCTGTTGGAAATCAAACATACATGTTGCAATTATTATACTATATTTTTTACAGAAACCCAAGTTGTATACTATTGACAGAAGATGGAAATACTAAAAAAATCTTAGAGTAAAAGGAGAATATAGTAATGGATAAGAATATGTTTTGTTTTCAGTGTGAACAGACGATCGGATGCAGCGGATGTACAGGAAATTCTGGTGTCTGTGGAAAAACGGCAGATACAGCAAAATTACAGGATGAACTGACAGGTGCGTTGATCGGTCTGGCAAGAGCTGTTGACAGCACAACAGCTGTTTCTAAAAAAACTAGTCAAGTCATAATTGAAGGACTGTTTACTACAGTTACAAATGTCAATTTTGATAATGCTTCAATTGAAAGCATGATACAAAAAGTCAGAGCAGAGAAAGAAAGACTGGCTCCTGATTGCAGCAAATGTCAGTCTCCGTGTGGTAAAACAGACGAATACGATATGCAGCAACTATGGAATGCAGACGAAGATATTCGATCTCTGAAGTCCCTTATTCTCTTTGGCATTCGCGGAATGGCTGCATATGCCTATCATGCAAATGTTCTGAATTATGAAGATGATGAAGTGAATCTGTTCTTCTGCGAAGCACTATTTAAGATTGGTTATGAAGAGAGCACCGAAGCACTGCTTTCTACAGTTCTCAAAGTAGGAGAGATCAATTTGAAGTGCATGGCACTTCTTGACAAGGCAAATACAGAAACCTATGGAACACCAGAACCGACAGAAGTTACACTTACCGTAGAAAAAGGGCCATTTATTGTAGTAACTGGTCATGATCTGAAGGATCTGCAGCTTTTACTTGAACAGACAAACGGAAAAGGAATCAACATCTATACTCATGGTGAAATGCTCCCAGCCCATGCCTATCCATTCTTAAAGAAATTTCCTCATCTAAAAGGAAATTTCGGAACCGCATGGCAGAATCAACAGAAAGAGTTTGATCATCTTCCCGCTCCGATCCTTTACACTACCAACTGCCTGATGCCTCCAAAAAGCAGCTATGCTGACAGAGTGTTTACAACAGAAATGGTTGCTTTCCCAGGCACTGTTCATATCGATGAGAAAAAAGATTTTACACCAGTTATTGAAAAAGCACTGGAACTGGGTGGTTACAAAGAAGATCAAATCCTCACAGGTATCAACGGTGGTACGAAAGTAACAACTGGTTTTGGTCATGCAGCCATCCTGTCCCATGCAGATACTGTAATAAAAGCTGTAAAATCAGGCGATATCAGCCATTTCTTCCTGGTTGCCGGCTGTGATGGTGCTAAGCCAGGTCGAAATTATTATACAGAATTTGTAAAACAGACACCTTCTGACAGTGTGATCCTCACTCTTGCATGTGGAAAATTCCGTTTCAATGATCTCGATCTGGGAGAAATCGGTGGCCTGCCACGACTGATGGATATTGGCCAGTGCAACGATGCTTATGGTGCGATCCAGGTTGCTGTCGCACTTGCGGATGCATTTGAATGCTCTGTTAATGAGCTTCCGCTTTCCTTCGTTCTTTCCTGGTATGAACAGAAAGCCGTCTGCATCCTGTTAACACTTTTGCATCTAGGTATCAAAAACATCCGTCTTGGTCCTTCTCTTCCAGCGTTCTTATCACCTAACATTCTGAACTTTCTGGTAGAAAATTATGGCATTGGACCTATTACTACCCCGGAAGAGGATATTAAGACACTGATGAATCATATGTTGGCATAAAGTAAACAGTCTTTTCTATATTTTTGTGATTTTAAAAAACTCCTGGGCAAATCCACAGGAGTTTTTCTAATGTTCTTTATTCAATTTTCTTCTTTCGTAGGATTAACTCTCCGAATATTCCTTTCATTGTCAACTCCTCCATTTCTTTGAATTTTATGATTTAATCTTCAACTGTTCATATCTTTTAGCCTATTTCAACTCTTCTAAAGCATCCATTAGGCGATTGATAGATTTTCTTGTTGTTTCTTGATGCTTCCAGTATAATAAAATCCATAGAGAAAACACACGCACAACATGTGGACTTAACACCTGATAATCCTCATGTCTTGCGATATAGAGGGAGGAAATTCTCATGGGTAAACAATCTACCAGGGCAAACAAAACATTTTACCAGCTTTGCCGAGAAGCCGCAGGACTTACAAGGGCAGAAGCAAGTGATAAAATGAAGGCTGTCTCGGATTCTAAAATCGAAAAATTCGAATACGAAACACAGGAGCCTACACCTTACGATATCATTCAAATGGCTGATGCTTATAAAAGACCGGATCTCTGCAATTATTACTGCTCACACAAATGTGAAATAGGCCACCGCTATGTTCCAGAAGTAGAGGTAACTGACTTGTCAAATATCATCCTAGAAACCATTGCCGGTCTAAATGAAATCAACCCTCTTACTGGTCAGCTGATCCAAATCGCTCGTGACGGCAAGATCAGTGATGATGAGATGAGGGATTTTGCTTTTATCAGTAAAAAACTGGATGCAATTTCTTTAGCCATAGACTCTCTGAATCTTTGGGTAGATAAGACAGCCAGTGAACAGGGGCTCAATCTTGAACTTCTAAATGCCGAAAAAGAAAAATTAAAATGATCCATAACTCACGAACGGCAATGAATCATTTCTGATTCATTGCCGTTGTCTTTACATACGTTGTAATTGATTGACGATACTTTCTGTTCTTCGAATAGCTTCTTCTACCTGTCTTTTTGCAGTGTTGATTCGATCCTGGACCATCCAGTCCACAACAAATCCATCGAAAAAATAATCTGCAAATGAAAGAAAATCTCCGGTATCGATATGTAGATCACATGCCATATTTACATCATTTAATTCCCTGCTGAAATTACGGAGATCATACTTTGCCTGATCCATATTCTGCTTTGCATGATCCATTTTAGAATGTTTCAGCATCGTACTGAAAAATCCTCCGCCAAACATATCTACCAGACCCCAGTTTTTTGCACTATTCAAATTTTCTTTTGCCACACTAAGACTGTTTAAGGCTCTACGTCCAGCTTCAATTGCTTCTCTTTTTTCTTTTTCAATATCATATCCCATTAAAAACACCTCTCTGACTTTTTATGAATGTGACATTATAAGTCCGATAATCCCACCAATGATCAATAGTGGAAAAGCTATATACATTAATCCGCCTACTACCATTCCAATCAATATCACTGGAAAGAAAATAACCATACAAAGTAATTTCATGATTCCCCAGGATGCTTTTAAGCCAAATATAAAAAATTTTCCAACAAACCAAATCATACAAATAGTAAATAATACTGTTAACATCTTTTTCTCCTTCTAACACTCATCCAGCTGTGAGTGATTCATCTTTTCTGTTGATATTGTCAGTATAGCAAAATAATTTTTTACAATACACCTCCGTAGTAAAGAATAAAATCTTTATAATTCCCATTTTTCGTGGAATATCACAAAATAAGTCCCAAAAGAGCACTTTCCCTTTTGAGCCTATACACTTTATCAGCTAACGTATTTCACTTTCATTTTTCCTCATGATCATGAGGCTTTTTTCTCTTAAAGGGTTCAACAAACTAAATTTGACGATTCCACACCATTATAAATTCTTTTTCTTCTGTATTGTCATCTACATTTTCAGATTGAATACTAAATTTTTCTCTTAGATAGAATCTGATGGCTTTCTTGTTCTTTTGATATACACTCAAAGTTAATGTAGTCTTGAAGTTCTTAACATAATCTAATAACATTTTTCCGATTCCCTTTGATTGCATTGTTTCTTTCACGAAAACACCTTCAATATAGTCACCGTTCAATCCGATAAATCCAATTATCTGTTTTGCGCTGTCATCTTGATACACATATATCTCTGCATAAGGGAGAATTTTTCTGACCATATCATAATTTGAACGCCAATAATCAGACGATATAAAATTATGTGCTTGAATATTCGTGTCTAACCATATTTTCATCAGTGCGTCTATATCATACTCGTCATATTGCCGTATCACACCAACACCTCCTAGTAAACGCACAATAGCACGTACCTTTTTTTATTAAAATTACTCTGCTATCATTATCCTATACCAAATATAAAAAGTCAAAAAAGGCAGCTACAAATGTCAAATGATGCCCATGGTCCGCAGATGAAGCTGTTGAGATCTCACAGGAAGAGTATGAGCAACTGATGCAGGGCTTCGAAGTGATCGCAAAACGTCCGATCACAGAAATGAAACAGCTGCCGGATATGATATCCAGACAGTATTGTTTTGTTCCGGCAAAAGTCGAGATTGAGGAACATCATATCGTACTTTACGAATACCCGAAGACAAGAAATGCATTACATCCTGTAAGATTTCTGAAAGATTAACGCTTGTTAGCATATTCTCCATATCCACTACCTCGCTTCATAGTCTTATAATTCAAATCTGCATTATTCGCTTTCCTGCATATCCTCATCGGCTTTTGCAATCATCTGTCTGTACTGTTCTTTCACACTTTCCGGTGCAAGTATCTGTACTTTGCCATTGAAGCCAAACACCCAACCGAAAAAAGTCGGACTGGCTGATACTTCGGTCTGTACTCTGAAAGAAGTCATATCATACGCAAGGGTTGTCACATCTTCTCCGAAACGGTCAACCATTGTCCCTACAAATTCCAGTTTGAGCGAGTAAAGCAAGGGGCTAATGCCCCTTATGCTTTTCTCTTTTCTTTTGCTGTTTCAATTCAAACATTCGCAGTTTTTCCGCTTCTTTTTTCTCTTTGCTTCTAATCTTGCGTTTCTGTTTGTATTGTTCCTGTTGTAATTTCAATGCTTGCTGCGATTTTGTTCCAATACCGGTTTTCTGCATTTGCCTTTTCGCTTCACGCTGCATCCTTTTCGGATTTCTTTTTATATCCTTTACAACAGTATCAACAGCCGGACTGAATTTCAAACTGTCATAATGTTTTTGAATATATTCCTGCACCTCATAATCTTTTGGTTCTGCACCAAAAGTCACCTTTGCTACAGACAACTTACCAGCCTCGATACGCTCAAATACGCCTACCCAGAATGGTTCTTCAAAATACACCGTCAGTTTTTCATTTACTTTGTCCATAAGAATCCCTCCTAAAATAATTGTTGAACAAAGAATGGACAACCCGGAGGGGCAGGTTACTTACCCTATTTACATAGGACGGCTGGGCTACCTACCAGCTCTAGTACATTGCTGAATGTACATTGCGTTTTTATCTTTGTATCTATAATCAAGCCATATGGCACGATTAACTGAGCATGTCAAACAACGATTTGCATTCCCATTCATTTTAGAAAATGGGCAATCCCGATTGGAATTGCCCACTCATTGTACTAATTATGCAATTTTTCTTGCCTGCACCGATTTCTGCATCAATTGATGTAAGTTTGATGTAAATCGCTGTTTTTTCAGTTTTTATCAAATGAAGTACGTCCCATCTATTTGGTAAAACGGTACATCTTTACATCACGTCGACTAGCGTCTCCGTGTGTTTTTCGCCTTATGTCGGTGTTTGCAAGCGCACACCGCCGCAAGGCTCAGTTTTCTCATCTTAATAGAGCTTAGCACCTGCCGGAATGTGGTCATCTACCATCAGAAGGTTCAGTCCTTCATGACCGTCTTCCTCATGTACTGCTGAGATCAGCATACCTTCAGAATCAATTCCCATCATCTTTCTTGGTGGCAGGTTCACGATAGCGATCGCTGTCTTTCCAACCAGTTCTTCTGGCTCATAATATTCATGAATTCCGCTTAAGATCACGCGGTCTTTACGTTCTCCATCATCTAACGTAAACTTCAGAAGTTTCTTAGATTTTGGTACTGCTTCACAAGCTAAAACCTTAACTGCACGGAAATCTGACTTACTGAATGTGTCAAAATCAACCATTTCTTCAAAGATTGGCTCAATCTTCACGTTAGAGAAGTCCACTTTCTCAGCAACCTTTGCTGGAGCAGCTTTGGAAACCTTAGAAGCCTTCTTATCAGCATCTAATGACTTCATTGTCGGGAGCTTTTTCGCTCCTGCTGTAAAGAGCTGTAAGA
>ERZ791879.912-NODE-912-length-17251-cov-2.885497_pt1 | contig 17251 bp, 18 predicted proteins | sample MGYA00510162_ERZ791879 | MGnify/ENA primary metagenome ERZ791879 (study PRJEB30046, sample SAMN00792113) | human gut metagenome | study: EMG produced TPA metagenomics assembly of the A metagenome-wide association study of gut microbiota in type 2... | reverse complement strand
GCCAAAGACAGCCCGAGAAGAGAACCGATACCCTATATTTGTGGCCTCGGAGCAAAGGTTGGATGCGAGCGGGTAAGCGAACATTCAACCTGCAGCGACTAAAGTCACAAATATAGGGTATCGGTTCTCTTTCCGGGCGTCTGTTTCTTAATGAATTAAATAGTAAAATAACATATTTTGATTGTAGCCATTTTTTATAATTATGGTATACTGTGTTTTGAGAGGTAGTGAATGGAATTTAATTTTAAATGTAGAAATGATACCAGATTGAAAGTGAATGGGGAGAAATGAATGGATAAAATTGGACATTTAGTTATGACAAAGTCATTATCGGGAAATATACACAGAGCACATAAAGCAGCATTATTGTTTGGAAGTATTCTGCCAGATTTGCTGGTGTATACTTATCTGGAGGGTCATACATGGGAAGCAACGTTCGAACAGATTACAAAACAGATGAAAGCGTTAGAGGCAAAAGGAAGAGGCGGAAGCTTTTCTTATTTAAAACTTGGATGGATTCTTCATTATGTGGAAGATTATTTTACCTATCCGCATAATACGATTTTTGGGGGAACAATTCCAGAACATTATGCTTACGAGAAAAAAATGACAAAGTGGATGCGGGAGGGAGCTTTAGAGCAGATGTCCCTGCCGAGCTGTAAGAAGCTTGATTCTGCTGCGGAAGTGGAGGAGAGACTTCAGGAATTACATGACAGATACCTTTCACAGAAAATGTGTTATGAGAATGATATGGCATATATGCGTCAGATGGTTTCGGAAATATTGAATTGTTATGCCGAGATTTTTGTGAGAAAGAGCGAGTTCGCACATTTTATGGAATGGGTGCGGAAGAAAGTTGGAATAATGACGGGATTTGTTTCTTAGAGTGTGTTTGAAAAATTTTTATATAGTTCAGCTAAATATGGGAAACTTATTTTGTGAAATAATCGGCGATTGAATTACAGAGGATTCCTGCCTGACTTCCTAAAAGAAGCCATAGAGCGTGTTTGAAAAATGCTTTTTTCAAACACGCTCTAGTATCTTTTGCTTAAAAAAGTTCAGAACTTCTTGCATAAAAATCTAGAAATGAAGTGAATTGACTTTAAAATTTATTTGTTCCTATAAAAATGCAAGAAAAAGCGCAAAAAACATTGACAAAATGAAGGAAAAGGATTATAAAACTTCATGTATACAAGAAATGGCTTGTATACATGAAAGGAGAGGACAAAAATGAATACATTAGTCATTCTTTTAATTGCTGCTGCTTTATTGACAGTCGCGTATGCATTTTATGGACGGTGGCTTTCTAAAAAATGGGGAATTGACCCAAAAGCAGAGACACCAGCTCATAAGTTTGAAGATGGACAGGATTATGTTCCAACTGACGGTTGGACAGTATTTAGCCATCAGTTTTCATCTATTGCTGGAGCAGGCCCTGTAACAGGAGCAATTCAGGCGGCAGTATTTGGATGGCTTCCAGTACTTTTGTGGGTATTAATTGGAGGTATTTTCTTTGGAGCAGTTACCGATTTTGGAGCATTATATGCCAGTGTAAAAAATGATGGTAAGTCCATGGGACTTCTGATCGAAAAATACATCGGTAAACTTGGAAGAAAGTTATTTCTTATTTTCTGCTGGCTGTTTACTTTAATTGTTATCGCAGCTTTCGCTGATATGGTAGCAGGTACATTTAATGCTTATACGGTAGATGCCAATGGTGTGATTGCACTTTCCGATGCAGCAAAAACAAATGGAGCAGCAGGAACAATTTCCCTTTTATTTATCGCATTTGCAATGATTTTTGGTTTACTTCATAAACATCTGCATCTGACAGGATGGAAGGAAACGGTTGTTGGATTAATCTGTACTGTAGCAGCACTTGCTATTGGTATGACAATGCCAATTACATTAGGAAAGGACGGCTGGACATATATTACATTTGTATATATTTTCTTTGCGGCAGTACTCCCAATGTGGTTATTAAAACAGCCTCGTGATGCGATGACAACCTATATGTTTATCGGAATGATCGCAGGAGCTGTTGTTGGATTATTAGTGGCGCATCCGGCAATGAATCTTCCTGTATTTACAGGCTTCCATAATGATCAGCTTGGTGATTTATTCCCTATTTTATTCGTAACCGTTGCTTGTGGAGCAGTTTCTGGTTTCCACAGTTTAGTATCTTCCGGAACATCTTCAAAGACGGTATCCAATGAAAAAGATATGTTAAAAGTTGGTTACGGCGCAATGGTATTAGAAAGTTTACTTGCAGTTATCGCTTTATGTGTAGCAGGAGCGGCAGCGTCCGCTAACGGAACACCAGCAGATGGAACACCATTCCAGGTATTCTCAAGCGGTGTAGCCGGATTCTTTGAAATGTTTGGAATTCCAGTATATGTAGCGCAGTGCTTCATGACAATGTGCGTATCCGCGCTTGCACTTACAAGTTTGGATGCCGTAGCGCGAATTGGCCGAATGAGCTTTCAGGAATTGTTCAGTGTTGATGATATGGAACACGCAGAAGGATGGAGAAAAGTTTTATGTAATACATATTTCTCAACAATCATCACGTTAGCAGCAGCCTTTATATTAACAAGAATTGGTTATGCAAATATCTGGCCATTATTTGGTTCCGCAAACCAGCTCTTATCTGCTTTAGTATTAGGAACACTTTGCGTATTCTTAAAAGTAACCGGGCGAAGCAACAAAATGCTTTTCCCACCACTGATTATCATGCTTTGTGTAACAGGAACCGCATTAGTAGAGAGAACCATTTCTCTCGTACAGGCATTTTCTGCTGGTTCCGCAACATTCTTAGTAGAAGGCTTACAGCTGATTATCGCTATTTTACTGATGATACTGGGAGTGATCATCGTAGTAAATTCACTCCGGGCTTACTTCGCCTCAAAGAAGAATTCGGAAATTTAATTCGCCAGACAGGCAAAGTATAGAAACAAACAAACAGACGAACTATAGAATTAAAATAATCCATATTTGTGACTTTAGTCGCAGCGTGTTGAATACTCGCTTATATGCTCGTATCCAACACTTGCTCCGAGGCCACAGATATGGATTATTTTAATTCTATAGTTCTGACTGTGGCTGCTGTTGTGTCATATCGGCAAGGATTAGGAATAAAATTTAGTAGAATTTCAAATTGAGGAATTTGTAAATTTATTATGAGGTTAAAATTTTCGGGGAGCATTAATTATTCCTTAAATCCCATTCATATCTGATTTGATTCCTACGGCAAGCAAAGACAGAAAGCTTGGAAGGTAATAGTTTACATCTGTGGCCTGGGAGCAAGGTTTGAATGTAAGCGTGCCCACGAACATTCAAACCGCCGCGACTAAAGTCACAGATGTAAACTATTGCCTTCCAAACTTTCGTCTGTTTGATATACTGAATCAAATCAGCCCGCCTTGACTTCTGTGTGTGGAGAAATTATAATCTTAAATTAAGATTATAATTAGAATTTAAAGCGACATTTGGAGAAGAAGCTTGGAGGAAGAGAGAAGATGGATGCAGCGAAGATGAATCAGGCAATTCGAATTGCCAAGCTATATTATGAGTTACATTATAACCAGTTAGAAATTGCGGCACGAGAGGGCATTAGTAAGTCTTCTGTAAGCCGTATTTTAAAGAATGCGATGGACATGGGGATTATAGAAGTTCGGATTAAAGATTCTGTTTTGGCAAATGGGAATCTGGAGAATGAACTGATTGCCAGATTTCCGATTAAAAGGGCGATTATTGTGCCAGATTTGGTAGGTAATTCGCAGATATTAATGCAGGATGTCTGCGCGGCATTAGCAGAAGACCTCCCACGTTATATAAAAAATGATAGTGTCATTGGAGTAACATGGGGACATGCACTTGCAGTATTAGCCCAGCAGCTTCCAAAGATTAAGAGAAGCGGGGTATCTGTGATTCAGTTAACTGGAGGATTTTCCAGAGCGATTTTCGAATCGGGTGCTTTGGATGTGTTGAAAAGGTTTGTAGACAGTGTTGGAGGAACAGGTTATCAGATTCCAGCGCCGGCAATGGTGGCGGAATCTTCGATTGTTGAAGCTTTGAAAAAAGATCCACAGATTCATGAAATCCTTGAAATGGCGGAAGTGTGCCAGACAGCAATTTATTCCGTAGGTAACTTAGAACGTCCGTCCATTGTATATGAAATGGGACTTATTGATGAAAATGATTATAAAGACTTCAGCAGAAGAGGAGCAGTAGGAGACTGCTGTTCCCACTTTATAAAACAAAATGGGGAACTATTCGATAAAAAAATAGATGCCCGTGTTGTAGGGGCGTCCCTTGAAACGATTAAAAAGATTCCAAATAAGTTAGTTGTTGCCGTGGGAAAAGAAAAAGAGAAGATTATAACAGCGGCACTTCAAGGAGGACTGGTAGACAGTCTCTATATTGATGAGCCAACAGCAGAATTAATAGTAAGACATAATTAATTTACTATTTAATTCATTAAGAAAACCAACAGACGAAGCCATTGCCCTCAATAAGGCATATTTGTGATTTTAGTCGCGGCGTGTTGAATGTTCGCTTATGCGCTCACATCCAACACTTGCTCCGAGGCCACAAATATGCTTTATTTATCTTCTGGAGTTCTGTTTGTTGGCAGCTCGGCAAAGCTAAAAAATCTATAGTCGGATTGCTTGAAGAGCTATTGAGTAGAACCGCTAAAAAATTTATAGTTGTTGAGCGATCGTAAGTGGTAGATAGTGCGTACCTTGACCTGCGTGGTAAACCAGAATTTTACATAGCATCAGCCCATTCATATAAATCGGAACCAATGATATCTGTTCCATCTTCATAATCACTGACTTCGCCATTTTCATCGATATAGCGGATTAATTTCCCGTTAAAATAATAATATCTGTATTCAGAATTATCATCATTAGATTTCATGAAAATGAAAAATGGTTTACTGTTTTTGTAGGATACTTCAACAGTATAATTATCCTGATATACGGTATCAACCATTTTTGTCAGAGTATTATTTCTGTAATAGAACGTTGCCCCATCACCAGAGTCACTTTCCATTGAATCTAAGTTATTTTCAATATCATAATAATCGGTTTTGATTTGATTTATTTTATCTTCAAAACTTATAGAATCCCATGAGGACTCTTCGTTATTATTTTCATTAGAAGAGTCAGAAGAATCATTCCAGGAATCATCGCTGTAGCTTTCTGAATCATCAGAAAAATCATCCGAATCATCCGAATCATCAGTATTATCATAACTTTCAGTATCTTCGTCAGTATATTCTGTAGTGGACTCATAAGGTGCATAGGAACGAGGGCGTTTGTCCCATTGTAAACGATGGTCAAGTTGAAACAGATTCTGAACAAATAATATAATTACTAGAACGCAAGTAATAATAGATAAACTAAGGAGTGCTATTAACCAATTAAAATCAGCCATGTTTTTATTGCTAAAGATTATTTTATCCAGTATTGTATAGAACAGGATAGAAATAATAGTCATAGCTAATGCAAAGATTACGCTATCTAATGCGAAAATAAAAACAGAATAAACAGCAGTCATTTGCAAAATCAATGTAAAAATAATAGACCACAGCAGGCAAAGTGCATAATTTATCAGATATAAAAGAGGGAACTCCTTAGCAGCATTCTCCTTTTTGGATATGGTGCCAGCAATAGCCGGTGCGACTAAGGATAACAGCAAAAGAATGGATGAGTATGGAGAAATAAATAACTCTTTTACTGTATAAAAACAATCGGATAATATAGAAAAAATAAGGGCACCGATAATAATAATAACTACAAATTTTATGACATCTAGAATATCCCCTTCCGAAGAAAGACTGGCAGGAGTTATACTGCCGCCTCCAGTGGAAGTATGAGTTGTGGAACTTCCCGTTGTCTGGTTGTCATTGTTATAGTTTGAATTATTATTAGATGAGGCCGAATCATTATTATTTCCGATTTGAAATTGGCCTATCTTTCCATTGTAATATGGAAACATTCCAATATAATCTCCACGATCGTTGTGAACTTCACCGTTTGACCATACACTTCCTAAATAATCACCTTTATAATTTCGTATTTTCCCCTGACTATCTATACTGCCCATATAAGTGCCACTGCTGTCATGGAACTTTCCAAACTTGTCTAAACTACCGAGATAAGTACCGTCAGAAGCGTAAATAGAACCGCTACTGTCAATACTTCCCCACCGAGAACCATCTTTAAAAAAATCAGACATTGAAATCTCTCTTTTCTGTAAAAATATTAGTGTAAATTAATAGCTCTTTCCGCATGTTTTGCATTTTTTACCAAAGATACTTAAGCGTCCTTCGCAATATGGGCAGATGCCATTTTGAATAAGTTCCCGAGATTTGTTTTCATACCAAGGAGTGCCAATGAATATGCGAGGTGGAAAATGAGAAGGACAGATAACTTTTTTCAATTGTTTGCAACATGAAAAAGGAGAGTCAGATGTTGAAACTTCTACGGCATGAGGAAGGTATACTTCCTTTAAATTTTTACAGCTTCCAAATGCATCCTTTTCAATTATTTCGACACTTTCTGGAATAGAGATATTTAATAATGATTCACAATATTGAAATGTACCGACTTCTATTTCTTTTATATTATTAGAAAGAGTAACTTTTTTTAAATTACTACAGTTACGAAAGACATAGGCACCTAGATAAGTTACACTATTGGGAATAGTTATTTCTGTAAGAGATGTACATCCTGAAAATGCTCCCCAACGTATAGAATTTACAGTCTTAGGAATAACAATTTCTTTTAGTGACTTACATTCTGAAAATACATTCTCTCCAATTGATAAAAGGGTAGTTGGTAATTGTATAGATTCTAAATAGGACATATTCTGGAATACATAGTCTGCAATTTCTACTACGCCTTCTGGAATAATTACTCTTCTGGAATTTCCACGATATTTTTTTAGAGTTCCAGCTACAATTTCAAAATCATTACTATTTGTTGGACTAATGCGATTTGATTGAGTTGGATTATTACATAATAATTTTCTAAGATATTCGATGGAATAAGTTGTTCCGCATGTCATACACATACCTTTGCCGTTAGCCTGTATTTCTATTTGACCTCCACAGATTTCGCAATGCATAATAAATCCTCCTTTTGTAAAAATATAAGTATCTCGTTTTTTCTATTGTACTCTCCTCATTGTAACAATTTTTTTTTCAAATATCTACCATTTATGTCCAAATGGTCGTTTTTACGACACTTTTGGTTACGAATCTATAAATGTAGATATGATTTTAAAATAAATAGAGAGCGGATATAGGCAATGAGCAGAACTCAGGGAGATAAATAAAGCATATTTGTGGCCTGGGAGCAAGTGTTGGATGCGAGCGTATAAGTGAGCATTTAACACGCCGCGACGAAAGTCACAAATATGCTTTATTTTTTAGCGTTTCTACATTTATAGTTGTTGAGCAATCCGATAAAAAACTTTACACTAGCTATTTATTCTATAAATATAATAAATAGAGATGATTGATGGATGAAAACCTGAGAATATAATATGTACCAACTAATTTGTAGTTATGTTGGGAGGTATTATATAAGGACTAATAATAAAGCGCTTAATCTTTTTTTCATAACTTTTTTCTCCTCTCCATTTTTTGTGAAACCTTAGCAACGTTTATATCAGGGTGAAATCATAAGAGCGACAGCTTTGCCGTTTCGAACTTTAATGTATAAGGCCATATTTAATAGATATTTTTTAAATTCCTTTAGTGAACATCTGTAATGCTCATCTTCATCTATTAGATAATATTTAGTTTTTTTGGTGATTTTAAAGACTCGTTTTTTTGAACGGCAATATTTATATGTATTCGTGTTCCATTTTTTTTGTAAATAAAAACTTCCATATGTTATTACTTTATTCTTTTTAAAAATAATTTTACGTAATTTAGGGGGAGTTTCTGTTTTGTAATATTTTCCCACATAAGAAGAGGAGTAATATACTGTTTTACTGGACTTTGCCGATGTTTGCATTGGTGTGATTAAAGTAAGTAATATCATTGCTAAAATAAATAGTCTTACTGTTTTTTTCATAATGTTACTTTCTCCGTTCTGCATTTGTGATATCTTAGAGTATTTTTTAACACGCTCTAAGATTATTTGATGTTTTTATTTTAGCAAATTTTGAAAAAATATCTATCCAATGTGTCTAAATGGTCGTTTTTACGACACTTTTGGTTATAAATCTATGAATGTAGATATGATTGTGAAATAAATAGAGAGCGAACATTCAACACACCGCGATGAGAGTCACAAATATGCTTTATTTATCTCCCTGAGTTCGTCTATTTTCACAGTCTCAAAAATTAAAATTCCTCTTGCATAAATCAGAAAAATGTTATATAGTAAAAATATGGAATTAAAGAATGATTAATTACAAAAAGGAGGTATTTGTGGACGCATCTATTAAGGGAACAGTAAGGGCGTCAGATAAAGATGCGCAGTATGACGAGAAGGCTAAAAAGCTTTTAGGGCATAAAATCATACTGGCGTACATATTGGTAAATACTATAGAGGAATTTCGGGGGATGAATCCGAAGGAAGTAGTTAATCATATAGAAGGAGAACCGTATATTAGTGTAGTTCCGGTTAAATCTGGAATGACTAATGTGAAAAAGAAAGAGGGAGAAAAGAGGGCTAAATCCGGAAAAGAATCAGAAGAAGATACGAAAACTACAGAACAGGTTATCGGGTTAAATACAGAAAACAGTGAGATTAACGAGGGGATGATACGTTTTGATATTATCTTTTATGTCAGAATGAAAGATGGTCTGACTCAGATGATTATTAACGTAGAGGCACAAAAAGAAGAACCGAGAAAATATAAAATAGTAAACAGAGCTATTTTCTATATATGCAGAATAGTATCTTCACAGAAGGAAAGAGACTTTGTAAATTCAGAATACAATAATATGAAAAGAGTTTATTCTATTTGGATTTGTATGAACATGAAAGAACACAGTTTGAGCCACATTCATTTAAAAGAAGAGCACATTATAGGATTTCATAAATGAAAAGGCGATTTAGATCTTCTCAATATTATAATAATAGGAATTGCAAAAAGCTTACCGAAAAAAGAAGAAAAATACGAATTACATCGTTTGTTATCAGCACTTTTATCTTCAGACTTGGAGGTAGAAGATAAATTGGATATAATGGAGAAAGAATACGATATCCCATTGGAGAATGATATAAGGAAGGATGTGAAGGAAATGTGTAACTTAAGTCAGGGGATTAGGGAAGAAGCATTCGAAGAAGGACAGGAACAAGGAGAAAAACAAAAATTAGTTAAAGTAGTTACTAAGATGTATGAGGCAAAGTTTCCATTAGAACAAATTGCAGCAATAGCAGAAATCAGTGTGGAGAACGTAAAAGAAATCATAGACTAGAACGTGTTTGAAAAATCATTCCTGCAATCTGCACGCCCCAATTTGCGGTATATTTTGCCTTCATTCAGTTGACGTAGCCCGCTACGCGGCCCTCATTCAGGCGAAATCTCCCACAAATTGTAACTCACATCTTGCAGAAAGCATTTTTCATTCCAGCAGACACTGTCAGAACCATCGAAGCATAATCCTCCCCATTTGTGGCCTGGGAGCAAGTGTTGGATGCGAGCGCATGGAGCGAACATTCAACACGCCGCGACGAAAGTCACAAATGGGGAGGATTATGCTTCGATGGTTCGTCAGTTTGTCAGTTTGGTACTTCAGAATGATGGTTCGTCAGTTTGTTAACTCGTTATGATGGTTCGTCAGTTCGCCTTGAATACCAAGCTTTCTACTTCATCTGTTTTGTTAAAACATTTTGTGGTAATATATCAGATGTGAGATGACTCCCACCTCTTCAGGTGGCGAGGAGCAAATTAGTATCAGTGGTGGGAGTCAATCCCCCATCTGATATAGCCTCCGGCAGGATTGCAGAGATGCGCAAAAGAAATATGTCATGCTTTGCATGACGCGCATCTCGCAGCAAGAATGCCGAGGCATTCTTGAAATAATAAAACTGCGTGAATATTATCATACAGACAGGAGTACGAGATGAAAAGCAGAGTCCAGAAAAAAGAAACGCGTTGGGAGAAGCTTGATAATACAGCGAATCTTTTCCCGGTTATCGCGAATGAGACGATGACAAATGTATATAGAATCGCTGTAATTCTTTCGGAGAATATTGAGCCAGAGTGTCTGCAGGAGGCATTAGAGCAGGTTCTGCCCTGGTTTAACACAATGAATGTACGGATGAGAACGGGAATGTTCTGGTATTATTTTGAGACAAATGTAAAGGGAAAGCCAGTTGTGCGTGAGGAGGAAGATTTTCCTTGTCGTTATATAGAGCAGCATCGGAATAAAAGTTATTTATTTCGGGTGACATACTATAAGAACCGAATTAATTTGGAAGTATTTCATGCGCTTGCAGATGGAATGGGAGCGGTGAACTTTTTAAGGGAATTGACATATCAGTATTTGAGGATTTGTTATCCGCAGCTTTCAGGTGAGATGGGTGACCGGCTCTGCGATGATACGTCGCTTGATACAGAGGACAGTTATTTAAAGAATTATAAAAAGGCAGGGAAGAAGACTTATAAGTCTGTTCCAGCAGTGCACATGAAGGGAGAACGTCTTGTTCGAGGTGAACTAGGGACTATTCATGGGTATATGTCAGTGAAGCAGCTTAAAGAGAAGGCAAAAGAACTTGGGATGAGTATTAATGAATATTTATCCGGGATTTTTGTATACAGCATTTATAAGGGATATTTGCATGAAAATACTTCGAAAAAGCCGATTGTACTTTGTGTTCCGGTGAATCTGCGGCCGTTTTTTGGCTCAATGACAACAAGGAATTTCTTTGCAATGGCGAGTGCCTCTTTTTTACCGGAAAGGGAAAAATACGAGCGGCAGGAAGTGATGAAGCTGGTGCAGGCAGAGTTAAAGAGGCAGATTACACAGGAGAATCTGGAAAAAATGATTGCATACAATGTGTCGAATCAGAAGAATTATGCATTGCGGGTAGTCCCTCTTTTCCTGAAAAAGCCAGCGATTAAGCTTGTATATTTGATGAGTGCGAAGGCAACTACAACAACGATTACAAATATGGGACGAATGATTGTGGATGAGGCATACCGCCCATATATCAAGCGTTTTCAGATAATACTGTCTCCATCGGCCGGGCAGAATACAAAGGCAACAGTCTGCTCCTATGGGGATGAACTGACATTTACTTTTAGTTCGCTTTTAAAGGATACTTCAGTACAGAAAGTATTTTTTAGAAGTCTTGCGGAGGATGGCATTGATGTAGAGATAGAAACGAATGGAGTGTATTATGATTAATGAAAAGCATTTTTCAACACGCTCTGGCATTCCGAATAGAAAGTTTGAATGTACTATAATTAATAGAAAGTGTTTGCTGAGAGGAGGTGCATTTTCCCATGAATAAATGTAAGAGATGCAACGTGTGGGTTGCGGATGATACAATGGTTTGCCCGCTGTGTCATACAATATTGACGGAAGAAAAGTTAAAGGGACAGAAATCAGGCAGCGGATTTCCAGATAGTGAATTTGAATATAATGGAGCCAGGTATGTTGATATAGATTCTGTAGCAGATAAAAGATTTCTGATACAAGGTCCGGGCTATCCTGATGTAAAGAAAAATACAAGACGTTTCCGAAAAGCAGGGCGAATTCTCCTGTTTATTTCGCTTGCGTTAGAAATGCTGCTTGTATTTATCAACTATCTGACATTTGATATGGCACCGAAATACTGGTCTGTTGTAACTGGGGGAATTATTGCCTATCTCATATTGACAATGTGGGATATTTTCAGTAGAAGACAGGGGCATATCCGGAAGATTTATACACAGATTTTTGTTATATTAGGACTGATGATTTTGATCGATTTTGCCCTTGACTGGAGTGGATGGTCACTGGAATTTGGTCTGCCGTGCATTATTTATGGATTGGTTCTTGCAATTATCATTTGTATGAGCGTGAATTCTTCAAGCTGGCAAAATTATCTGCTTATGCAGCTTGCGGCAATTGCGCTCAGTATATTAGATGTAGTATTACATTTTACGGGGTATTTGCATCATATCGTACTTGCATGGATTGCATTTGGATTGTCCGTATTGCTGTGGAGCGGAACGATGATAATTGGAGACCGCAAGGCAAAGAATGAATTGAAGCGAAAGCTTCATATATAGCCTTCTATAGTTTTGTGTAAACAGAAACAAACGTTAAAAAATTAAAATAGTGAATAGGGAGATGAGGATGAATAGAAGAAATTTGGGGACAAGTAGTGGAAGAAGAGAGAAGGCTGTAGATAAATCTGCAATGGAGCGAATGGTTCGCCAGAATAGGGCAAGAAGAAAGAAACGCAGAAAAGATAAGTCAATCAGTCTGGCAGCGACTATGTCTAAGAATGTTATTGCGCTTGCAACTTCTCTGCATGGAATTGGTCCGCTGATTCAGAATGGGACATTTCGGAAGAGAGTGGCAGAGATAGAACCGCCGTGGCATCCGCCAAGAGGATTTTCACTTGTTCCGATTGAGATGCCGGATTTTTCAATGGAATTGTTATTGCATCAAAATGAGTTCTTTTCCAATAACAGCTTGGAATATTTGAAAACTGATGATAGCAATATGCCAGAAGACCGGGTGGGCAAAGAAGATACAGCAGAACGCCTGCTGACCGAGAACCGCGAAGTCGTTTTACAGCTTCATGGTGGAGGTTACATTGGAAAAATGAAAAATGCATACCGGGATTTTGCCGTATTGTATGCAAGGATGCCGGGAGAAAGGGCAGTTCTTTCTGTTGATTATCGTGTGGCGCCAGAAGACCCATATCCGGCAGCACTAGAAGATGCTTACGCAGCATACCAGTGGCTCCTTGAAATGGGATGTAGGGGAAGTCAGATTATTGTTGTCGGAGACTCTGCCGGAGGCGGCCTGGCATTAGCGCTCTGTCTTTATTTAAAAGATAAAGGAGAGCCGCTTCCGAAGAAACTTGTGTTAATGTCTCCGTGGACAGATCTGGCAGCCACAGGAGATTCCTATGAGACAAACTTTGAAAAAGATCCCCTTTTTGGTAATACGACAGATAGCATGATTTACAGCAATGCATATTATGGGGAAAATGACCCTAAAACACCATACATTTCCCCACTCTACGGTAATTACGAAGGGTTTCCGCCAATGCTCTTTCAGGTAGGCGGCTCAGAAATGCTTTTAAGTGACAGCGCGAGAGCAGCAAAAAAAGCGAAAGCAGCAGGTTGCGAAGTGCAGCTTACCATATATGATGAAATGTTTCATGTCTTTCAGCTTGGAATGAAAAAAATGAAAGAATCAAGAGAAGCCTGGAAAGAAATAGAAGAATTTCTTACTATTTAATTCATTAGACAGGCGGACACCCATGAAGAAAGGATATCTTCTTTCATTAGGGCTTCGACAATTTTGTTATATTATTCTTGAATTAAGAAAAAAGGGCGTTTTTCATGCGACAAAACGAAATTTCTCCGAAAACTGGTAAACAGAGTCATAATTTCAAAAAAATGAGCAATACTAACAGCAGAAAATCATTATCTATAAAACCAGAATAAGGAGAAGATATTATGAAAGCTACAGGTATTGTACGTCGTATAGATGATTTAGGCAGAATTGTTATACCAAAGGAGATAAGAAAGACTCTTAAGGTAAAAGAGGGAATGCCGCTTGAGATTTACACGGATAAAGAAGGGGGAATCATTTTACGAAAATTTTTGCCTTTTTCAGAAATGTCTTCTCTTTCGGAAGAATTCGCACAGTGTGTAGCACAGCAAATGGGGAATGCAGTCTTTGTCACAGACAGAGAAAAAGTTGTTGCTGTTGCCGGATACACAGGAGAGGATATTGTCGGAGAACCAATTAGTCATATATTAGAGAATATTTTGGATGACAGAGATGAGAGATTACCGTTATCTGAAAGAAATCGCTTTATTCCGGTAATTGATGGCATGGAAGAACATGAACAAATTTGCCAGGCAATCCGAAGCAATGGACAGATAATTGGAGCGATTATTATACAGGCAAAAGATAGAAAACAACGACTGGGGGAATCGGAGAAGAAGATCGCCCTTGTGGCGGCAGAATTTTTGGGGAAACAGGTGAGTGTGTAATAAATTCCTGTTTGCCGCAGGCAAAAAGACGCGCCCAAAGAGAGAAGATACCGTAAATTGAGGCGTGCAGGTTGCTGGAATGATTTTTCAAACACACTCTAAATCCCTCCAATGGATTTCCCGACCTGCCAGCAAGCAGAACCCAGAAAGATAAATAAAGCATATTTGTGGCCTCGGAGCAAAGGCTGGATGCGAGCGCTTTTACGCAAACATTCAGCCTGCAGCGACTAAAGTCACAAATATGCTTTATTTATCTTTCTGGGTTCGTCTGTTTTGTCTGTTCCGCCTATCTCCCTACAAATACCGGAAAAGCTCCTTAGCTTCATCCTTCTTTGCAGTATCCTTCACATCAAGTATCTCCGCCTTGACAGTCTTATTTCCAAACTGGATTTCAAGAACATCGCCATTCTTCACATTAAGACTTGCTTTGGCGGTCTTACCGTTCACAAGAACACGACCGGCATCGCAGGCTTCATTCGCTACGGTACGGCGTTTGATTAAGCGGGAAACTTTTAAAAATTTATCTAGTCTCATAATGTCCTCCCGGACGCTGACTTTTAAACACGATCTAATTAATAAAATTAGTTATTTACTTTCTCTTTTAAAGACTTCATAGCTTTGAACTTAGGAGCTTTAGAAGCTGGGATGTGGATAGTCTCTTTTGTTCTTGGGTTGATTCCGTCACGAGCTGCTCTTTCAGTTACTTCGAAAGTACCGAATCCAGCTAACTGAATCTTCTCGCCTTTGCTGAGTTCATCACCAACAACATCAATGAAAGCTTTTAAAGCCTGGTCAGCATCTTTTTTTGTTAATTCTGTTCTTTCTGCAATTGCTGCTACTAATTCTGTTTTATTCATGATAAATTCCTCCTGATATTCTTGTCATTGTCTCATTGAAATATCGCGCAAAAGCGCATTTACTTCAATAGTTATAACGGTTTTGGAAGTGTTTGTCAAGGTGTTTCCTGCAATTTTTACAGGGTTATATATTTTATTAGCAATACATATAATGAAAGGAATAAAAATGAGGGTAAAACTTATGGAAGAGAGGATTTTAAAGAGTCATAAGATTTCACTTTTTAATCGAAGCAGCGGGATTATAAGCGGTGTAAAAGAGGTAATTTCCTTTGACCCAAATGAGATTATTTTAGATACGGAACAGGGAATGCTTATGATTCAGGGAGAAGAACTGCATGTAACAAAACTTACAGTAGAAAAAGGGGAGGTGGAGATAGAAGGACTGGTATACAGCATGGTTTATTCGGATGACGGATATATGAAAGGGGAAAAAGGAGGTCTGCTCAGGAGGTTGTTCCACTAAATGGAAAATAAAAAAATAGCGGATATTATTATAAAGCAGATTCATCTTTTTTTCATTAGCGGCCTATATGGAATTTTGCTCGGATTATGGTATGAATTTTTCCGAACGCTTCGAAAAAATTTTGTACATAAAAACAAAATGGTGCATTTGGAAGATGTGATTTTTTGTTTTACAGCAGCTATAGGATTATTTATACTGTTTCAGGTGTATAATCAGGGAATGGTACGATTTTATTGTCTGGTTGGATTAGAATGTGGGGCTGTTTTTTATTTTTTGGTTTTGAGTGAAGTGATTGGAAAGCTGTTTTCTGTATTTATTAAAATTATTAGCAAAATAGTGAAAATTACAGGGGAAATCATACTTTTTCCAGGAAAAGTAATTGTGAAAAATACAGGCAAAATGTTGAAAAATATGAGGAGAACCGTTAAAATAATAAGAAGAAATAAATGAGGCAGGATTTGGCAGGTGCAGAATGAAGAAGAGAAAGAAAAAGAAGAAAAACAGTAAACAGTTTAACAGACAGTTCAAGAAGACGTTTTTTACGAAAAAGTCTGCGATTATTATTGTTTGTACAGTTATTATTTTAAGTGCTTTCTGGGGAGCATACCAGAAAGTTGAGAGAAAAGCTGTGAAGTATCAGAAGACAATTGATGAATTAAAGACAGAAGTGAAGAATTTAAATCAGACGAATAAAACACTTGAAAAAGAAAAGAATAATCTTGATACGGACGAGTCTAAAGAGCGAATTGCGAGAGAGCGTCTCGGAATGATCAAAGAGGGAGAAATTTCTTTGCAGGAAGCCCAGGAAGGAGAAGCAGCGAGTACAACGGCGGCAGACAGCGTAGAAACCACAACGGCAAGCGAAGATCAAAGTGGTAAGACAACGGAAAGCGCAGATCAGACAACACAATCTCAGACAGAGAATAAAGCAACAACACAAAAAACAGATTAAAAATTTTGAAAAAACCTTGACATATCATAAAATACATGGTATGATATTACCTGTTGAGTGCGGCGGGATAGCTCAGTTGGCTAGAGCACGCGGTTCATACCCGCGGTGTCGCTGGTTCAAATCCAGTTCCCGCTACTTTGAAAAAGGCTTGTATAAGCCTTTTTTTGTTTTCTGGAAAGAGACGAACACAGGGAAGCTTATAATAGTATCTTTGAGCAGCTCCTAGAGTGTGTTTCAAACACGCTCTAAGTTGCCATTGCTATTATAAGCTTCTTTTGTGTTCTGTTTTTCGTAAGAAATAAAAAGGTTATTCAATCCTTTGAGGGGATTTGAGGATTTGGGCAGCGGTTTTTGCTTACTTTCATATAAATTCTGAATTTTCCCCGAGAGCGTCTCCTTTGCCAGCGACAACCAGAAGCCTCAGCTTTTCGTCGGCGTTGCCACCAATCGACATATCTGTTTCGAAGAATCAACTATAATGATTCTGAAATCGTATTGTGGAGGGAAGGTATTATGCATAACAGAAGTTATAACGAGCAGGATGCCATACAGCGCCTGCTTCTTTTTGAAGAGGGACTTTCCAGATTGATTGAACTGATGAAAATAGAGAAAAAAGATGTGCTGGGTAATGACATGGATTTTTTGTGTCAGTCAATCATGCAGGATGTATGCCGCAAATGTCCTAAATATAGAGAATGTTATGGAAGCAGACAAAAAGAAACGATTGGAGAAATTGCTTCGATATTGGAGCAGGCTTACCAGTGTTCTGGGGTAGAC
>ERZ791879.903-NODE-903-length-17325-cov-9.562594_pt1 | contig 17325 bp, 12 predicted proteins | sample MGYA00510162_ERZ791879 | MGnify/ENA primary metagenome ERZ791879 (study PRJEB30046, sample SAMN00792113) | human gut metagenome | study: EMG produced TPA metagenomics assembly of the A metagenome-wide association study of gut microbiota in type 2... | reverse complement strand
TTCAGTGCCCTCGAATGAGGGGCAGGGGAGTTGAAGTGTCGAAGACACTTTTTTATTCAACTGTCAAACTCCTGAGTTAATGTTGGGGTCAAATGAAAAACTAAATTCCGGTCGGGTTTGATTTGCCCTTGTATTTTCGGTTTTGAGCAACTTTTTTTGCAGATATCCATACCAAAGTACCCTGAAAAGTGCTATAAAGATATGACTTAATGGTTGCCCCTTCAGAATAAGAGGAGATATTAAATCGTTGAGTTTCTGCAATTCTTTCTGAGTCATGTAAATGCCTTTGCGGGAATTATAAAGACTCTTCTCGTATTGCCTTTGGACATAAGCAGCATCATATATTTTCTTGTCCAGAGGACAGGATTTGTAATCCTCACAGTAATTACAAACATAAGGAGGGTTGTTGGTTTTATCGTATTTGTAAGGTAGAAAATAAGGGCAATAATCAATGACGGTTCTTCGATAACATTTCTTGCAATAAAAAGAGCAATGGCTTGAATATCGAGACATTTTAGTTTTTTACTCATTAAGTCACAGTCTTTGTAATGCTTGCAAAGGTTGCATTTGTAGCTGTATTTAGCAGAAACAGTTTTATAGTAACGTTTCACTTCCTTTGAAATAGTAGAAGGATCTTTATGTAAGACATTACCTATAGAAGAGAATATATTCTTTTGCAACAGTTCCTGTTCTATGTAAGTCCTGTTGGACAAGGTTAAATGTTTTTGATTATGTTCACTCATGTGGTAATCCTTTCCAACAGACAGATAACCATAGAAGATTGTAACAAAAACTATGTGCAAGAGTAAATTCCAGAATTGCGATTTTGGGGTGAAAAAACTGGAATTTAAAATTTCGCTTTACGATTTATAAATTCACTTTACGGAGTTAATGTCGGAGATTTACAACACTTTAAAAAGAATTATTCCTTTATTTACGGAGATTTACTTGCTTTTTGAAAGATATAAACGTATACTAGTAAGGTGAAGTGGTATATCTGCCTGATTTTATTGCAAAGAGGCTAAAAGCAGATGTTCTGACCACAACAAGTACTTGTAAAGAGCGTAATGAAATTTAGAAGTTTTGTAGAGGTAAAATAATGAAAGCAAGCTACAAAAAGTTATGGAAAATCCTGATTGACAAGGATATGAAGAAAAAAGATTTGCTGGCACAGGCAGGAATCAGCTGGACATCCGTGACCAAGTTGTCAAAGGGCGAGAATGTTGGAATGGAAGTGCTTATGAAAATATGCATGGCACTTAATTGCAATATAGCTGATGTGGTTGAATTTGTGCCAGACGATGAACCAGAGGATGATATGAGCGATGTTGAAAATTAATACAAGCAGCCCTTATACAGCAAGTATGACAAGGGAGCAATTTTTATTTTATGAAGTAAGAACGACTGCCAAGCTAATGACAGAAGGCTTATCTGATGAAGAAGTGGTACAGAGAATTATTGATGATAATCTGTTCCAATATCCTACGAAGAAGTCACTAAAGCGAATAGCGCAAAACTGTATAAGAAGATTGAAGTGCATGGATGATGAGACACTTGTGAAAGCCATTGCTACGCAGCCAACGGATGTTGCAAAGCAGATATGCTTGTATGCTATGATGAAGCAGTATCGTCTTGTATGGGATTTTATGATTACAGTTATTGGGGAGAAGTACCGTTTAAGGGACACCTCTTTTGGTAGGATAGACTTGAACACTTTTTTTCTTCGTTTGCAGGAACAGGATGAAGTGGTGGCAAGTTGGAGCGATACCACAATTACAAAGCTAAAGCAGATACTTGCAAGAGTGCTTGTGGAGAATGAGTATTTGGACAGTACCAAGGCAACAAAGCTGAATCTAGTGTGGTTGAACTCAACACTTGAGAATGCAATCAAGGATAATGGTGATGATGTAGCACTTGCGGCATTCAACTATTTTTCTTAAGGAGGTTACGCTAGGTGAGTGACATTAAGGAACGTTTAGACATACTTCGTGGAAATATCCAAGAAGAGGATTTTCTATTAGGTAAGGGTCTAAGCAATGAAGTAAATATTCGTATGTTTTGTTACGATGCTAAGGATGAAATGATTGTACAGCATTTCGTGGAACAGCTAAAGACTGACCAATCACTAAACTGCAGATTGATTGAAGTAAATCTGTATGAGACATTCCTTTCCATCTGTGATGACAAGAGAATCACAAACAGCATTCCTGCAATGGAAGAGAAGAAGGGAAAAGAATTTATATTAAAGCAGATGAACTCCGTTGCAAAGGTTGGAGCGTTTATTGACAAGATACAATATGAACCACATATGGTTGGAGAAGATATCCTTCTCATAACAGGAGTTGGGGATGTGTTCCCGTTCTTGCGAGTGCATACACTGTTGGATGCATTGCAGCCATACTTCTCGGATATTCCAATCCTTGTGATGTATCCGGGAAAATTCGATGGTTCATATATGAAGCTGTTTAATAAATTAAAACCGAATCCATATTATAGAGCGTTTAATGAGATAGGAACGGAGGAAACCAAGCTATGATAATTCAAAATATGTTTGAAGAGGACATCAACAGACAGATAAATGGTGTCATCAAAGTAGATCAGGATGAACTGGGAGTCATCGAGCAAGAGGTAAAAGAGTATGTAATCACAAAGGAACTGAAGAAGCATTTCATTAGCTTTTTTAATTATTACAGTGATTCTTTCGACAGACCAACATCCGACATGGGTGTTTGGATTTCAGGATTCTTTGGAAGTGGTAAATCTCACTTCCTTAAAATGCTGTCTTATATTTTGGAAAACCGCACCATTGGTGGTGTAAAAACCGTAGAATTCTTCCGTAAGAAATTTGAGAGTGACCCTGCCACATTCATGATGATTGATAAGGCAACAAGGGGCGAGACAGAGACTATTCTTTTCAATATTGATATTGAAGGTTTCAGTAATAAGGACAAGACTGCTGTCCTTCGTGTTTTTGCAAAGATGTTCTATAACCATCTTGGATTATATGGCGAGGACTTGAAGGTGGCCAAGCTGGAACAGTTCATTGCAAAGCAGGGCAAGACTGATGAATTCAGAAGAGTATTTGAAGAAAAGAATGGCTCTCCTTGGGTAGAATTCAGAGATGCCTATGCATTCTTTGAGGACGATGTTGTAGATACACTTACAGCAGTTCTTGGTATGAGTGAGACAGCTGCTCGTAACTGGTTCAATGGTACAGAGACAGCAGAAATCAGCATTGCACAGCTTGTATCGGAGATTAAAGATTATGTAGATAGCAAGCCAGATAACTTCCGACTTCTTTTTATGGTGGATGAGGTTGGTCAGTATATTGGAACATCCACAGACCTTCTTTTGAATCTGCAGTCTCTCGTAGAGGAACTCGGTGCAAAATGCAATGGTAAGGTATGGGTATGCTGTACAGGACAGGAAGCCATCAACGAAATCATCAAGGTTCGCAATGATGAGTTCTCTCGTATTCAGGCTCGTTTCAAAACAAGACTTAGTCTTACATCTTCATCCGTAGATGAAGTCATCCAGGAACGTATCCTTAAGAAGAAACCAGAAGCCAAGGCAGAACTTATGGAAGTATACAATCAGAATGATTCTGTTCTTCGTAATTTGTTCAGCTTTAAGAAGGACGATGCCTTACTTGATATTAAGGGATTCAGTGGACCAGAAGAGTTTGCTAACAACTTCCCATTCGTACCATATCAGTTCATCATCATGCAGAAGGTATTTGCAGAAATTCGTAAGCATGGTAACTCTGGAAAGCATCTGTCTGGTGGAGAACGTTCAATGCTTTCGGGATTCCAAGAGGCAGTACAGAAGTTGCAGGAAAAGGATGAGTATGCACTTGTTCCATTCTTCCGTTTCTATGATACTGTCCATACATTCCTTGAAGGTTCTATCCGCCGTGTGATTGAGCGTTGCCAGAAGGCAGCAGATAATGCCAACGGTATCGAAGCACAGGATGTGGATGTACTGAAACTGTTATATCTTATCCGATACATTGACAGCGATATCAGAGGAACCATTGATAATATCGTAATTCTGATGGCTGATGATATCCGTGCTGATAAGGTGATTTTAAGAGAAGGAATCAAGAAGTCCTTAGATAGATTACTTAGCCAGAACTATATCGGAAGATCGGGAGATACCTATAACTTCCTTACAGATGAGGAACAGCGTATTCAGGAGGATATCAATATTGTCAGTGTAGATACTGCAAATATCGTAGAGCGTATTTCACATATGATTTATGGTGATATCTATATCACTAAGAAATTCCGTTATAAGAAGTATGATTTCGCATTCGATCAGTATGTGGACAATGTTATGACTGGTGCACCAACTGGTGGAATGAGACTTCGTTTCATGACAGTGAATACGGATGAAGAAAAGAAGAATGATTTATATTTGATGCCTGCATCAAGCGGCGAGGCTATCGTTGTGCTTGATGAGTCCAACTATTATGAGAAGTTAAAGCAGGCAATGAAAATTCGTAAATATGTAAAACAGAGAAATATTACCGAACTTTCCAAGACTGTACAGGATATTATCCGCAATCAGCAGAAAGAGGCTACTACCTATGAACAGGATGCAATGGAAGATTTGAAGAAGGCCATTGTGAATGCACAGTTCTATGTAGATGGTGAACATATCGAAATTAAGAGTGGGGATGCAAAGTCGAAGATTGATCAGGCTTTGGATTATCTTGTTTCCCATGTCTACAGTGACCTGGACCTCATTACAGAAAACGCAGAATCCGATGCTGATGTTATGGAAGTATTAAGTGGTGCAAAGTCCTATATTCAGGGAACAGAACCAAACAGAGATGCAGCAGCAAAAATGGAAGAATATTTGGAAACACAGCATAGAAGAAATCTTCCAACCTCTATGGCAGATGTTCAGAGCAGATATCAAGCTATTCCTTATGGTTGGAGAGAGATTGATATTGCTTATGTGGCTGCTATGCTTATTTATCAGCAGAAAGTTACCATCAAGTATGGTGGAGCAACTATACAGCCGGATAATCCGAAACTCCCGGATATGCTCCGTAAGAAGAGTGAAATTGGCAAGACATCCATCTCCAAGAGACAGGTCGTTACAGCTGCGAAGATGAAGGCTGTAAAGGAAATTATGCGTGATTACTTCGACATGATGAGTGTTCCAGATGATGAAGATGGCCTTGTAAGAGAAATTAAAAAGAAATTCGGAGAGCAGAAGGAACACTTTGATGCGTTGGATGGAATGTACGGTAAAAATAGTCATTATCCAGATCATGCGGTTGTTGCAAATGGACTTACTATAGTAAACAGTATTCTGTCACAGGATAAGGACAACATTGCGTTAATTGACCGTGTTCTTACAGAGGAGGATGCACTGTTTGAAAATAAAGAGAAAATGCAAAAGGTAGAAGGCTTCTTCAAGAATCAGGTGCAGGTATTTGATACAGCTTCACAGTTGGTAAATGACCTGCGTAATGAGTTAGATTATCTTTCTAAGGAAGAGGAAGCCAATAATGCTCTCGATCAGATTCGTCTGATTACCATGACTGGCCATGGATTTGATTATATGAAGATTCCAACACTTAACGATTTAATCAGAACCGTACATGAAGGTCATGACAGATTGCTTGAAGCAAAGAGAGAAGAACTCTTGGAAATCGTAAGACAGTGTATGGAGGCTGTACATTCTGCTGGTAACAGCAATAGTGATTCGAAAGAAATCATTACAAGAGCAGATACTTTCTACTCACAGTACAAAACAAAGATTGCTGACCTAAAGAGCCTTGCACTTCTTGATGGACTTGTTCCACCAATGATTCAGTACAAGGATACTACGGTTGACCGCATTGAATGGCTTAATCGTGTAAAGGAAGTTCCACAGCCAAGTACTGTGAGAGAGCCTGCTGGTAATTATGGTACAGAAAAACCATCACAACCTAAGAAGATTATTAAATCTCTTAACAGACAGGTGGTATTCCCTGCTAAGCGTTTGGAAAACGAATCGGATGTGGATGAATATGTAGAGAAGATGAGAACTCAGCTTAAGCAGCTTATGAAGAACTGCGATGGCATTCAGCTGAATTAAGGAGGCCATAATGGATAAGAATTCAATAAAAAAATTTGCAGTATGGGCAAGACGAGAACTCATCACTCGTGTGAGTCAAAGAGCCGTACAGTACGAGATAACAGAAAAAGGCTATGGAGAATATGATGCAGACAGTGTAAACGGAAGAGTTATGTCTGCATCGGAAAAGTCACAGAGAAAGGCATTGATCGACCAGATCCGTGCCAAGGGTTATGAGCAGGTTATGGAGGAGGTAGCCTATACATGGTTCAACCGTTTCTCTGCGCTTCGATTTATGGAAGTGAACGGATACCTACCTAGTCGTACCCGTGTATTTACCGATGACAATAATAATTTCAAACCACAGATTATTACAGATGCCATTGACCTTACGATTGATGGACTAGATATGGAAAAAGTCTATGAATTAAAGGATGATGCAAGGAAAGAGGAAGAACTGTACAAGTACCTTCTTATCACACAGTGCAATGCTTTAAGCAAGGTCCTTCCAGGAATGTTCCAGAAGATTTCGGATTATACAGAGTTGCTGTTCCCGGACAATCTTCTTCGTGAAGGCAGTGTTGTGCAGCAGATGATTGAGATGATTCCAGAAGATGACTGGAAGGATGCCGTGCAGATTATTGGATGGTTGTATCAGTATTACAACACAGAGAAAAAGGATGAAGTGTTCGCAGCCTTAAAGAAGAATGTGAAGATTACCAAGGACAATATCCCTGCGGCAACACAGCTGTTTACCCCGGATTGGATTGTTCGATATATGGTTGAAAACTCTCTCGGTCGTTTATGGGTAGAGGGGCATCCAAATGATGATCTTAAGAGCAAGTGGGATTACTATCTGGAAGAGGCAGAGCAGGAGGAGTCTGTCCAGACTCAGCTTGCAGAAATCCGTAAGGAGTATGCAAACCTTAAGCCAGAAGATATCCGTGTTATCGATCCTTGCTCAGGAAGTGGCCATATATTGGCGTATCTCTTTGATGTGCTGATGCAGATTTATGATTCCTATGGTTACACAACCCGTGAGGCAGTTGACAGCATCGTTACCAATAATATCTATGGATTGGATATTGATGAAAGAGCAGCACAGCTTGCTTACTTTGCAGTTATGATGAAAGCTCGTCAGTATGACAGCAGATTCTTAAAGAGAACAAACGATGAAAGAAATCCTGCTGTACCACAGCCTCATGTATTTGCTATAGAGGAAAGCAATAACATCGATTCATTTACAATAGAGTATTTTTGTAATGGAAACCCTTTGATTACAGAAAATATAGATATCCTTATTAAAACAATGAAGGATGCCAAGGAATTTGGTTCTTTGGTTGAAATTAAGGGACTAGATTTTAATATCTTATATAAAAGAATTGATGAGATAAAAAATGACAGTAATTTGAGCAGAGAAGCAGTTTTGAAATTTATAGTTCCTGTAATCAATGTAGCATTTGTACTATCAAAAAAATACAATGTTGTTGTTACAAATCCTCCATATATGGGGAATAGAGGTATGAGTGCGAAACTTAACGCATTTGTGCAGACAAAATATAAAAACACAAAGAGTGATTTATTTGCTGTCTTTATTGAGAAATGCAGGACCTATACTATAAAAAATGGATATTATGGAATGATTACTCCACCATCATTTTTATTTTTGACTGCGTTTGAAAAACTAAGGAAAGGTATAATTACTGGTCAAACAATTACAAATTTGATTCATATGGGTAGAGGTATATTTGGAATAGATTTTGGATCTACATCTTTTGTACTCCAAAACACACATATAGCAAACTTTATTGGAAGATATATGAAACCTCATCAACGTACCTTCCAATATATTGACCCCGATGATATTGCTCAAATTTATCTGAATGCGAAAGAAAATGAGGAGTATACATTTGATTTTGCGTCGTATAATTCAGAAATTGATGATGATTCTGAAAATGAAGAAACGTTAATGTCTGAAAACTTAAAGATTGCGTATAGAATAAGTCAAGATGCTTTTATGAAAATACCAGGTACACCTGTAGCTTATTGGCTAAGTGACGCATTTATTAATGCCTTTCAGTCAAAGAAATTAGGAGAATATGCAGATGTAATTACGGGTATAACCACGGGAAATAACAATGAATTTTTGCGTCTGTGGTACGAGGTTGATATAAATAAAGAGGCAATTGGATATCAGAAAATGGATCAAATCGATTTCTCTAAACGCAAGTGGATACCATATAGTAAGGGCGGAAGTAGACGCAATTTCTATGGAAATGGCGAGTATGTAGTTAATTGGTCTAGAAAAGATGAGTTTAATCGTTCAAAAACAACATTACAACATTTATATCTGCGAAAGGGTTTAACATGGCCGTTTATCTCGAGTGGGAAATTTTCAGCGAGATATTTACCACAGGGATATTTGTGGGACGTTGCTGGTTCGCCTTGTTTCTTTGATAACGATGATTTAATGTTTTATACATTAGGTTTTTTGTGTTCTAAAGTGGCTGACTTGGCTTTGAAAATAATGAATCCAACTATCAATGTTCAGGCTATTGATCTTGCAAAACTACCTCTTATTGAAAACAAAAACGTTGAGAGTGAGGTTATAAAAATAGTAAGAGAATCAATTGAGATATCAACATTAGATTGGGATTCAAATGAGACTTCTTGGGATTTTAAATCAAATCCTATCTGTAAATATAATAATAGTGGATTAATGCAAGAAGCTATTAGTGAATGGGACAATGAGTGTAAGAGCCGATTTTCAAAAATAAAAGAAAACGAAGAGAGGTTAAATGAGCTATTTATTACTGTATATGGTTTAAAAGGAGAGGTGTTACCAGAAATATCTGATAAAGATGTTACCGTACAGAAGGTTGATACTTTAGATTGTATAAAGAAATTTATATTTTATGCAGTAGGATGTATGTTTGGGCGGTATTCACTTGATGAACCTGGCCTTGCTTATGCAGGTGGAGAATGGGATGATTCCAAGTATTCTTCATTCATAGCGGACAGAGACAATATTATTCCAATCTGTGATGATGAGTATTTTGAGGATGATATTGTTGGCAGATTTGTAAAGTTCGTGGAGGTTGTTTACGGCAAGGACACATTGCAGGAGAACTTGAAGTTCATTGCAGATACACTTGGTGGCAAGGGACAGCCAATAGAAGTTATTAGAAATTATTTTTTGAATGGGTTCTATGCTGACCACTGCAAGATGTATCAGAAACGTCCGATTTATTGGCTTTTTGATAGTGGAAAAAAGAATGGGTTCAAGTGTTTAATTTATATGCATCGTTATCAACCAGACACCATTGCTCGTATCCGTACAGATTATGTGCATGAGCAGCAGTCACGTTATCGTACAGCAGTTGCTGGTATTGAGCAGAGACTTATGGATGCATGTGGCAGTGAGAAAGTAAAACTTGATAAGCAGAAAGCAACCATGCAAGCACAGATCACAGAAATTGGTGAGTACGAAGAGAGAATCCATCACTTGGCGGATCAGATGATTCGTATTGATTTGGATGATGGTGTAAAGAACAACTATGAAATCTTCAAAGATGTACTTGCGAAGATAAAGTAGGAGGTGTCTATGAGTAATGTATTTGCAGAGTTTCTTGTTAATCAAGGATTATATGACAAGATTGAAATCACAGAAGGTAATATTAATGCCTTATGTGACTTAATTGATGGAAAAGAAAAAATCAGTGTTTATTGTAAAGAGTGTGGACAGATGCGAGTTTATGGGATGAACTCTATGATTACTCTTATGAAGCGTGATATAAGTGAAAAGGCTAGTTTTGGTTCATCATTAGCTGAAAGTTTACGATCTCATCAGATCATTCAAAATATGTTACCAAAATCAGAGCAAATTTCTGTCAGTCGTGATAGAGAGTGGTATTGGACTAATTGGCAGACAGAAGAGGCAACTAGGGTTATGACTTTTCCTTTCTTTTGTGCTATGGATAACACACACCATATCGACTATGTTGTGCGTACTGAAGGAAACACAATGATAAAAATTGGACAGTACCCATCAGTAGCAGATATGGAATTCCCTAAGCTGAAGGAATACGATAAGGTGCTGACAGAGGAAGATAGACGTGAAATGGGAACTGCAATCGGATTGTATGCCAGTGGAGTAGGTGTTGGTTCGTATGTTTATTTAAGACGTATTTTAGAAAGAATCCTTAGTCAAGCAAGAGAAAAAGCTGGTGATAGTATAGATGTAGAAATCTTTAATAGATCAAAGGTTAAAGAAAAAATTGAGATGCTTAAAGACTACCTGCCTCCTTTTCTTACTTCCAACAAGACTCTATACGGAGTTGTGAGTAAAGGGATTCATGAGCTAAGTGAGAAAGACTGCATTTTATATTTCCCGGTTGTGAGAGATTGTATTTTTATGATTTTGGATCAGTGGGAAGAAATGAGAAAAAAGGAAGCAAAAGAGAAGGAAATAAGTGCTGGGTTAGCCAAGATTGCTTCTAAAATAAAGTAGGAGGTAAACCAAAATGGCGAATGTTGATATAGAAACAGTGGTTCGGGATTTGAACCGCCGTTTTGCTGAGCCTTTGCCTGAATTCTATAACAGGCGTATTATCTTCTGGTATGACGAAGATAAAGAATTTGAGGACAAGGTTGACGATGTGGTGTTATCCAATGCCACACTCGTCAACCTGACTGGGACAAACAATTTTGCAGTAAAAAAGTTGCTTTGCCACGATGATAAGTCGAGCAATTATGTGGTGTACAGTCCGATTTCCTATGCAGAGCCGGATGATAACTGGCTCATTGGAATGGAGCAGTATAGCGAAGAGTATCGTTCCGACCTCAATTCCATCTGGATGAGTGAGATGGGACTTCCTGCATCGGCTGCAATTCGTAAGCTGATAAAGGAGTACAGAAAGTTTTTCAATAGTAAAGAGCGTAGAGGCAAGGTGGCACAGCTAAACAATGGCATGACCAGTGCAAAGGAAGTTGTGCTTGCTTCTATGGCAGTTATTTGTGGAATCAAGGATATACAGCCTAACAGCATTATGAAGGCAGTCATCGGAGCGGGACTTGATAACAATACGAACGAAAAATATCAGAGCCTTGTAAATTACAACATGGATTCCCTTTTCTGGGATATGGTTGCACAGGGCACAGGATATCGTGACGGAGAGGAAGCTACGCTTGGAAAACTTATTGCACATATTTTTATGACGGCTGCTACACGTACCATGGGTATGGAGCATTTTGTGGGATTGGACAGTTTTATTTCCATTCCACATCAGTCCTATTGTTATGACTTTTTATCTGACTGGCTTCATAGTGATGACCAGGGAAAGATTTATGATATTGCACGATATGTGGAAGAAGAACTGAATCTTTATAAGAGATTCAAGAAAATCGACATCAGCTACCTTGCTGAAACAGAATGTTTCCCATGTATTAATGAGTGCATTTTAACAGAAATTATGACGGAGATTGGTGACCATATCTTCCGTGTGGAAGTTATCGAGGCTATGGTTGAAAAAAGACGTACCATGGTTTGGTATGACAGAGTGGCCAATCATTATGATGGTATCTTGCAGGTTGCCAATATGCAGGTATTCTTCCAAGAGCATTCTAATGGATTCCACACAGTTGAGGCAAAGCAGGTCTGGAAGGAATACACGGAAGAATATTATAAGATGGACACCTACTACAGAATGTATCATGGTGCCTTCGCAAAGAGTCTAACTACATCATACCCATTGCTTGATGATTTGTATAAGCACGTTACAGAAGTGGTAGAGGGACTATATAAGAACTGGTTCTTAGGTCAGCTTGGCAACAACTGGTCAGATGCTTGTGCAGATAACTTGGAAAAGTACGGATACATCATGGATATTCCAAAACAGCGTGATTTTTATAGAACCAAAATTGCAAGTGCGAATAATAAGGTGGTTGTTATCATCTCGGATGCATTTCGTTATGAAGTGGCAGCATCTTTGGCAGAACAACTTCGCAGAGAGAACAGAGCCAATGTGGAACTCGGCAACTGTCAAGCAATTTTCCCGACAGTAACCAAGTATGGAATGGCTGCACTCTTGCCAAATAGTGAATTAACCACAGAAAATAAGAACGGAATCATCAGTGTGTATGCAGATGGTAAGCCGACTGATGCCAATTACCGTGATGGTATTTTAAAGAAGGCAGATCCAGACAGTTTGGCTGTTCAGTATAAGGCATTGCTGATGAAGAAGACAACAGAAATCTCCGAGATGGGAAAGAATAAGAACGTCGTTTATATCTACCACAACCGAGTGGATGATATGGGGCACACTGATGAAACGCAAATATTTCCAGCTTGTGATGATGCGATTGCAGAACTGAAAAATGCTGTTAATATGTCCGTGAATTATTTTAATGCGACAAAAATTTATATTACTGCAGACCACGGATTCTTATATACATACAGTCCATTATCTGAAGATGATAAGGTGGACAAGACCACAGTATCAAGTGAAGATGTGGAAGTTGACAGAAGATATCTTATTACAACGAAAGGTGCAAAACCAGACTATCTTCTTCCAGTGAAGTTCTTTGATGAGAATGCAGGATATGATGCATTTGCACCAAGAGAGAGTATTCGTATTAAGAAGAGTGGCAGCGGTCTTAACTTTGTTCATGGTGGTATCAGTCTGCAGGAGATGGTTGTTCCTGTTGTGGATTACACACCTGTCAGCACAAAGTCTAAGGCTTATAAGAGAAATGCTGGAAAGTATGATACAAAGCCTGTTGAATTAAACCTTCTTTCTGCTAACAGAAAGATTGTAAATATGTCATTCATTCTGAATTTCTATCAGAAGGATGCGGTAAGTGATAACAGAAGTCAGGCAAATTATCTGCTGTATTTTACAGATTCAAATGGTGTGCAGATTAGTGACACACAGAAGATTATTGCGGATAAGGTAAGCACGGATGGACAGGACAGAACTTTCCGTTGTAGCTTTAATTTGAAGTCACAAGCATACAGTAAGACAGAAAGCTATTATTTGAATATTGTGGAAGAAAGTAATGAGGTTCCACCACAGAAGGAAGAATTCCATATCGATATTGCATTTGCTGTAGATAGTTTCGACTTCTTCAGTTAATGCAAGATTGGAGGTGTTACAGATGGAGCAGATTGAAAGCTCTAGTAAAATTATAAAAGAAAAGTTACGAGTCAATTTCGATGGCAAGATTGTGCGTAAAGATTTGACTAAGAAAATCAAGGAAGGTGCAAATGTGCCAGTGTATGTCCTTGAGTTCTTGTTGGGGCAATACTGCAGTTCTGATGATCCTGAAATTGTGGAGAATGGAGTGCAGACAGTGAAGCGTATTCTTGCAGATAATTTTGTACGTCCGGACGAGGCACAGAAGATATTATCTATGCTTCGTAAGAAAGGCAGTCATACAGTTATCGATATGATTACGGTTCGACTGGATATTAAGAAGGACTGCTTCTTTGCAGAGTTCTCCAATCTTGGACTTACAAATGTTCCAATTGCAGATGAGTATCCAGAAAAGTTTGATCGACTGTTGTGTGGTGGTATTTGGTGTATCGTACAGCTGGATTATGAAATGGAGGGAGATGCTAACTTTGGCATCGTTGATTCTGATGGATTTGAACTGAAATCCAAGCAGAAGAAGCAGAAGGATATTTCCCCAATCAGCATCCGAAAGCTGACACCAATTCAGATGCCACACATTGACATTGAGGAATTAAAGACAGGCAGAGGTGCATTTACCACAGAGGAATGGATGGATGTTATGCTCCGTTCCATCGGTATGGAACCTGACTCTCTGAACGATAGAGAGAAATGGCTGCTCCTTACAAGAATGATTCCGCTCGTAGAGAATAATTTTAACCTTTGCGAGCTTGGACCAAGAAGTACAGGTAAGTCACATCTGTATAAAGAAATCTCTCCAAACAGTATCCTTGTATCTGGAGGACAGACCACAGTTGCTAATCTGTTCTATAACATGGGAAGAAAGACGGTTGGACTTGTTGGACTCTGGGATTGTGTGGCATTTGATGAGGTTGCTGGTATTCATTTCAAGGATAAAGATGGCATCCAAATTATGAAGGACTATATGGCATCGGGTTCTTTTGCAAGAGGTAAAGAGGAAAAGGCTGCATCGGCATCTATGGTCTTTGTTGGAAATATCAATCAGAGCGTGGATGTACTGCTTAAGACATCAAGCCTCTTCGATCCATTTCCACCAGAGATGGGAACAGATACGGCATTCCTTGACCGTATGCATTGCTATCTTCCTGGATGGGAGATTCCAAAGTTTCGACCTGAACATTTTACAAATGATTATGGCTTTATCAGTGATTACCTTGCAGAATTCATCCGCGAACTTCGCAAGGAGCAGTATGGTGATGCCTTAGATAAATATTTCAGATTGGGTAAGAATCTGAATCAGAGAGATACCATTGCTGTCCGCAAGATGGTAGGAGGTTATCTTAAACTGTTGTACCCAGATGGAAAGTTTTCCAAAGAAGAACTGGAAGAGGTTCTTCGTATCTCATTGGAGATGAGACGAAGAGTCAAGGAGCAGTTAAAGAAACTTGGAGGCATGGAATTCTATGATGTGAATTTCTCATATATAGATTTGGAAGATATGTCTGAGCATTACGTTTCTGTACCAGAACAAGGTGGTGGCAAGCTGATACCAGAAGGTGTATGCAACCCAGGACAGATTTATACTGTTTCGCATGGTAAGTCTGGAATGATTGGTGTATTCCGTTTGGAATCACAGATGTTGCCAGGAAATGGAAAGTTTGAGCGTACTGGAATCGGTACAGATAGGGATGCCAAGGAAGCATCCAACACAGCATTCAATTTCTTAAAGGCGAACAGCAGCAGAATTAGTGGAAGCATCAGCACAACCATGAAGGACTACATTATCAATTACCAGGATTTGCAGGGAATTGGAATGACAAGTACCCTTGCACTTCCTACATTAATTGCATTATGTTCCATCGCACTTGGCAGACCAACTCTTGGATCATTAGTAGTACTTGGAGAAATCAGTATCAGCGGTACCATGATAAAGGTGGATGAACTGTCCAATGCACTGCAGGTATGTTTAGACAGTGGTGCAAGGAGAGTGCTGATTCCAGCGACATCCATGGTGGACTTTGCAACCGTACCACCAGATTTAATGAGTGCATTTCAGCTGATTCCTTATCAGAGTGCAGAGGATGCGGTATTCAAGGCATTGGGGGTGGAGTAAGCCATGGCAAATAAAAAAGATAAAGATAGTAAAGTTGAGTTTCTGAAAGTTGTATATTTTGATGAGGATGCCGCTCAAGATTATATTGATATTACAAATGGTGGTCGTCTTGATTGGACAACAGAAGAAAACAAAGAAAAGATAGCAAAAATAATAGCAGAGATAGATGCAAAAGCACAAGGAGGATTCAATCTTTTTAATGTAATTAAGGCAGTACTATCTGGTGAAATTAAAGCTGATGCACAAGGAAGTCTCTCAAATATTGTTGGAAGCACATTGAAAAATACGCTTTTGACAGATTATATTTCTGCGGCAAGTGGTGATTCAGACGTAAAGAAATTTGGAGTTGGTGGTGTCTATGCGCCAGCCAATTCCATTTCCCTATATAGAATGTACAGTTCATATTTAAATATTGTACCTAAAGACCAACTGCCAATAGATATGGAAAAATTAAATGATGCCATTCTGGGTGAGCGTGGATATTATGCCATGTTATTACTGGATGAAAAAGAACCTAAAAATGTGTTGCGATTTAATATCGCAGGATTTAAAAATCGATATCATCTAGCGGATCTTGCGAAAATGAACCTTGTCTATTATGGAGTTAAAGTTGGAACATGCACAAAGGAGCAGCTCTCCATTGAAAATGAATTTACGGCCACTACAAGTACGATGCAAGAAACTATTTCTGTAGATGAAATTATTAATGGTTCTAGTCAGGAAAAGACTTCGAGCAAAGAACTCAGTGTATATGATATTGTATTGGCAGGTGTAATACGTGAATAAGGTTAAGATTTATTATGGGAGCAAAAAATGGTTCGACAAAAATTGTCCTTCAACTTATCGGAACTTAACGGAAGTAGTAAAAGAATTAGATGAGCAAAAGCACAAAAATATAATGTTTATTGCTAATATACCAAAGAATGATGAGTCTGACAAGATGGTAGAGGATATCACCAAGAAACCATCTGCTGACATTCTTGTTGCAGATGAAGGCGAATATAGTGGTGTTCAAGAGCATGTTATAATGAATTTTGCTAATTTTTTAGGAGAGATTGATGTTAATACCCTGATTTTACAAAATCCACCAAAGCAGATTCGAAATCAGCTTGAAATTCTTTATCCTAAAGAAAAGAACATTATTAAGATAAAATATGAAAAATACAATCATATCACTCCTAGAAAACTTAAGGAGTTTAATCAATTATATGATGAACATATAGTTGGACAAAATGTTGTAAAGAAGGAATTATTGCCATTGCTCTATTCTAGGACGATTTCTGCTAATCGTAACAAACCATTGGTTTTGTTATTCTGTGGCAAGCCAGGGATTGGTAAGACGGAGACTGCTAAATATTTAGCAGAGTTAATAGGTGGAAAATTGTTCAGACAACAGTTCTCTATGTTTCAAAATAACCAATTTTCAAATTATTTGTTTGGCGGAAACCATCATGAAAAGAGTTTTGCAAAAGATTTACTAGGACGTGAGTCGGATGTGATTTTATTGGATGAGTTTGATAAAGCCAATCCAATATTTCATAGCGCATTTTATCAGTTATTTGATGATGGAATATATGAAGATACTAACTACTATCTTGAATTAAAAAATGCAATCATAATTTGCACGACAAACTATACATCGCGTGAGGAAATTATAAAGAATCTAGGCGAAGCCATCTTCAATAGACTTAATGCAGTTATTTATTTTGAAGAACTGTCCATTGAGTCTAAGATACATATATGTGATTTAGTTGTGGAGGAGATAGGAAAAAAATATAAAATTACCGTTGATTCCGAAATAATTGAAAGATTACATACAAAAATGGAGCGATTAGAGAGTGTTCGTGAAATCAGAAACCTAATAGAGAAAGTGTTTGCAACTATTGCTTTTGAAAATTATCAGGAAAGTAAAGAAAGCAGCTCTGCACAAATCAAAGGGAGCTTCCTGTATAATAAAAATGTGGATGTTGAAAATTGAAAATACCTCAG
>ERZ791879.892-NODE-892-length-17572-cov-9.173546_pt1 | contig 17572 bp, 16 predicted proteins | sample MGYA00510162_ERZ791879 | MGnify/ENA primary metagenome ERZ791879 (study PRJEB30046, sample SAMN00792113) | human gut metagenome | study: EMG produced TPA metagenomics assembly of the A metagenome-wide association study of gut microbiota in type 2... | reverse complement strand
ATCATATTTCGTCTGTACCGTTTTTCTTTTCATAAACCTATAAGATCACGACTTGCGAGAGGACGCTTATATCTGCCCTTCACACCCTATAAAAGCACCGCAGAATCTGCAACACTACGCTAGTTAAACTCCGGTTATCAGATTTTGATCTTCACCCACTTGCCCTGCCTGAAGCGCACGGTCGCAAAGATAAATCTGGAAACCTGATCGCCCAGCACGCCCATCCAGATACCGATGATCCCCCAGCCGAGGACATAACCACAGAAATAGGAAATGATGGTACGGATAAAAGTGACGCTGATCATGGATGCAACTGCTGTGTAAAGCGTGTCTCCTGCACCACGCAGGCATCCCATGTAGATGACCTGACAGATCTGGAAAATGACAACAAAGATTATGACATGCATAATCTGGACTCCAATTGCCACAATGTGGTCTTCCGTGAAAAACAGATGGTAGAGACCGCTGGCACCAAAATAGTAGATCGCAACCAGACAGACAGCGATGACAGCACCGATGAGACGACAGGTGCGGCCGTATTCTTTGGCAAGATCCGGATCGCCGGCACCTAAGCTTCGTCCGATCAGAGCAACTGCCGTTGCCTGCAGACCGTCGCCAAACGCAAAGGAGAGTGCCATAATGTTCATACCGACCTGATGCGCCGCCATAGCATCCGTCCCCTGATCGGCAGCCATAATAGCGGTTAACATAAAACCGATCCGCATTAATACCTGTTCGAAAAAGACACTGTAAGCAACTCTGATCAGATTGAGAAAAGCAGACAAAGTCGGGCGGATATGCTGCTCTAATATATAAGGAATACTCAAAAAACTTTCTTTTTTGAAAATGGAAGCAACACTCATAATACAGGCAACTACGGTCCCGGATATAGTTGCGAGTGCGGCACCGCGGATGCCAAGGGCAGGAAAACCAAAGCGTCCGTTGATCAGCAGATAATTTAAAAGGATATTGATTGTGTTGGAGGTCACGTTGGTACGCATGGTGATCTTTGTGTTCCCGGCACCGCGCTGGGCAGCGTTAATCCCCATCTGGATGCAGTTGAAGATCATACCGCCCATAATAATGCGGAAATATACCACAGCATCATTGTGTGTGTCTGCCGTAGAACCGCAAAGGCCGATGATTGCACTGGCAAAAAAAACGAATGCAATACTTGAGATGATAGCTGCGATCACAATAAAAAAGATAGCGGTAAGCAGGATCTCATTTGCAGAGTCCTGCTTCTTTTCACCTCTTCTTCGGGCAACTAAGGCTGAGATTGCAACATTTAAGGCAAAAAACAGGGCAAGTCCTAACAGTTTTGGCTGTGTGGTAAGCCCAACTGCCGCCACGGCATAGGAGCCGAGCGAGCTGACCATTAAGGAGTCGATCAGTCCGGCAAAAGCCACGAAAAAGGATTCGACAATGGCTGGCCATGCCATATCAATGGTGATTTTTAAGGTCTCTTTGTGATAGTTTTCTTTTACAAGTTGTTTTTTTAACAGGTTCATTTTTTTCTCCATTTATGAAAAAATAAATAATATTTACAGATAAAAGCACAGGTAGTCATACGCATTCACAACTGCACATTATAGCATGTTTTATGTAATCAGAAAAGATTGCGTTTTTCAATCTGTGGCTGGAATCTTTCGTTACGGCTCACTCTTGAATCACTTTCTTATGCAGCAAAGCAGCAAGTGTTTTACTGCTGAGTGAACAGTAACAATCTTGCTTGTCAGAAAATCGGTAGTTGTATATAATGGTTACAAGGCATAAATATAGAGCAGATGCGGGTAAATCTATTAGCTGCATAATAGATTTGAAAATGGCGGATCATGGCATGAAGCGTGGAATAAAAGCGATTTATTTCTGTAATGCTTGATCGCTGCTTTAATAAAGGAAACAGATATGGCAAAAGAATTAACAGAATTAGAAAAGCATTATAATAAATTTAATGAAGAAAAAAGGCTCGGACGCCGCCATGGACAGGTGGAATACCGCATTACCATGGAATACATCCATCGCTATTTAAAGGAAATGGAGCAACCGAAAATCATTGATGTGGGCGCCGGAACCGGACGGTATTCGGTCGCACTGGCAAACGAAGGCTATGATGTCACAGCGGTGGAACTCGTGAAGTATAATCTCGGGATTTTAAAATCCAAGGGCAGCAGCGTGAAGGCATATCAGGGAAACGCATTGAAACTGTCACGGTTTGCAGATGAAACATTTGATATGACACTGCTTTTAGGACCGATGTATCATCTGTATACATTTGAGGATAAGGTAAAGGCGTTGGGCGAAGCAAAGCGTGTGACAAAAAAGAATGGTCTTATTTTTGTGGCATATCTGATGAACGATTATGGTGTTTTGATGTATGGATTTAAGGAAAATATGGTAAAAGAGTGTCTCGGAGATGGCAGGCTGACAGAAGATTTTCACTGTGTGTCAAAAGAAAAAGATCTGTATGAATATGTCACATTATCGGACATTGAAAAAATAAACAAGGCAGTTTCCTTACAGCGTGAAAAAATCATAGCACCTGACGGCGCGGCAAATTATATGCGTCCGGTCTTAAAGGAGATGGACGAAGAAACATTTGAGCTGTTCGTCAGATACCAGATGTCTGTCGCAGAGCGTATGGACTTGATGGGGGCAAGTGCCCACACGGTTGATATTTTGCGTGTATCGTGAAGCAGATAAAAATCAGATGCAAAATTGATTATGCAATATCAAATTGCAGATTATAATAATGGAATACGCGATCATTGCAGCTTGTGAATAAAAATGCTTGTACGTGATACCCTAACTGTGAAAACAGATGTGCAATACTATCTGAATAAACAGGAGGGAAATGGTATAAAAATAATTGTTAAATTGTGATATAATTATTTTTGCCAGAAAAAAGCGAAATGGGTAAAAAACAAAAAAATAACAGTGCATACAATTGTGCGCCAACGGATAAAAAGGAGACTGTATACAAAAATGACACGAACGATGAATACGTTTATGAGAATGGACAGTACGAGAGTGCGCATGGAGGAAATGGCTGCCGCTATGGAACGAACCGACAGGTTTCCGGTGTTCATAAGACTTTGAACAGGGAAGCACAGAGGGAGTATCAGGCTTTGGAGAATGCCCTGGAATATGGAACCGCAGGAAAGAAAAATGCCGAACAACGGCATCGGCTGGATTCCGAACGTGAGCTTATGAAATATCCCAACGAATTAAGCCAGCTTACAGACCGCATGGCGTCGGACAGCTGGCAGGGATAATAATTACAAATATTATATCGAGGCTTAACAAATGAATAAGAACTTGGAAGAAATTTCAGACGGAAAAAGATATGGATTAAATGATATGGTACGGGCAGCCTGCAACGATTGTGCAGGCTGTTCTTCGTGCTGTGAGGATATGGGGGAGTCGATCATCCTCGATCCATTAGATATTTATGAACTGACGAAAAATCTGAATACAACGTTTGAAAACTTATTAAAGGAGCAGATAGAGCTGCATGTGGCAGATGGCATGATATTACCGAATCTGAAAATGACGGATAAAGATGTCTGTCCGTTTTTACAAGAGAAAAGATGCAGCATTCACAGCTTTCGACCGGGTATCTGCCGTGTTTTTCCATTGGGGCGGATCTATGAGGAGAACAGGCTGGACTATTTTTTACAGGTGGAGGGCTGTGTCAAAGAGAACCGCAGTAAGGTGAAGGTTTGCAAGTGGCTGGATACACCGGAACTTAAGAAAAATCAGCAATATCTGATCGACTGGCATGCATTTCGAAAGAAAATCGAATGTATTTTAGGGGAAATGTCAGATGAAAACCAGAAAAAGACGATCACGATGTTTTTGCTGAACACCTTTTACATAAATCCATATGACACGGAAAAGGATTTTTATCTGCAATTTTATGCGAGATTGGATAGAATTGCACAGGTGATCGCCTAAATAGCACAATTAGGCAATTGCGAAACTCAATTTTACGTTATGAATATTACGAAAAGTTAACAAGATCAACGAAAACACGCTTCCGCTACGTGTCACTCGCAACGGTACTAAGAAGCCAGTCACGACTAACAGTCGTTCCTGCCTTCTAAGAACCGGCGGTTCCCCAGTGTTTTCTTTTGCTCTTGTCAACTTTCCGTAATTTAATTCACGTATCTAAGAGTTTCGCAATTATCTAAAATAGCACATTAACGGCAAGGAGAAGTTATGAATTACGAAGGAATTTTGGAATTTAAGGGAACATGGCGGAATTATCAGGCAAGAGTTTTAGAACATGCAGACAGATACATGTCAGATGGAAAAATACATATTGTCGCGGCACCTGGTTCCGGAAAAACAACATTGGGAATTGAACTGATCCGCAGGATGAACGGAAAAGCACTGATTTTAGCTCCGTCCATTACGATCCGGGAGCAGTGGATCGCAAGGATCGAGGAAGCTTTTTTATGTGAGGGCGTACAGGGAGAAGATTTTCTTTCACAGAATTTAAAACAGCCAAAGGCGATCACGGTTGCAACTTATCAGGCGTTGCACAGTGCCATGACAAGATTTCAGGGAATGCAGGAAGATGCAGGTGAGGTGAGTGGCACAGACGAGTGCCTGACAGAAAACGAGACAGAGGAAGTAGATTACAGCGGTTTTGATCTGGTTGCGGCGATGAAAGAGGCAGGGATCGAAGTGCTCTGTCTGGATGAATGCCACCATCTGCGAAGTGAATGGTGGAAAGCATTAGAAGAATTCAAAAAACAGGTGGATAACCTTAAAATCATAGCGCTGACAGCAACACCGCCGTATGATTCCACACCGGCTATGTGGACGCGGTACATGAATATGTGTGGAGAGATCGATGAGGAGATCACGATACCGGAACTTGTAAAAGAGGGAAGTCTCTGTCCGCATCAGGATTATGTTTACTTCAATTATCCGACAAAAGAGGAGGAGCAGGAAGTCAGACGTTTTGAAGAACGCAGTAAAGCAATGACAGAGAAGCTTATGCAGGATACACAGTTTTTCACATATGTGAGAAGCCATAAGGGGCTGAGTGGACAGCTATCGGATGACCTGCTGCTGGATAATCCTGCATATCTGGCATCGCTGTTGATTTATTTACAGAGCAAAAATGTTGCATTTCCGTCCAGGCTTCAGAGGCTGCTCGGGGCAAAAAAATTACCTTCCATGAATGTACAGTGGATGGAACGTCTGTTACAGGGATTTTTGTATGATGATGTGGATTCTTACCTTTGTGACAAGGTATATCGTGAATTGTTAATTGCAGATTTAAAATCCAGTGGTCTGATAGAAAAGAAAAAAGTCGTCATGACGAAAAGTGCAGCAGTGGAAAAAATGCTCACAAATTCTCTTGGAAAAAGTAACAGTATCCGAGATATTGTGTTCCATGAGTATGAGACATCCGGTCAGAATTTAAGGCTGCTGGTTTTGACGGATTACATCCGGAAAGAATATGAAAAAGCAATTGGAAATACAGAATATGACGTAAACTCGCTTGGAGTGCTTCCGTTTTTTGAAATGCTCCGCCGTGAAAATGAAAAGAAAAACAAACAAATTCGTTTTGGAGTGCTTTGCGGGACGATCGTGATCATTCCGGCGGAGGCAAAAGAGGCGTTAGAGCAGGAGATCGGAACGAGTGGAAAAGTCACATTCAGCAGGATCGGAAATCTTCCTGAGACAGATTATCTTAAGGTGACGGCTGTTGGAAATGCACATTTTCTGACAGGGGCGGTAACCAATGTCTTCTCAAAAGGCTATATGCAGGTGCTGGTTGGAACAAAATCGCTGCTTGGGGAGGGATGGGATTCTCCTTGCATCAATTCCCTGATCCTTGCAAGCTTTGTCGGTTCATTTATGTTAAGCAATCAGATGCGTGGACGCGCTATCCGTGTGATGAAGGAACAGCCGGAAAAAACAAGTAACATCTGGCATTTAGTATGCCTGAGACCGTGGGATGAGGTGCTGAAGGCAGACGACAATCAGATCAGCGAAGATTACAGTATGCTGGAACGAAGGATGGAACATTTTCTAGGTCTGCATTACACGGAAAATACGATCGAAAATGGAATAAAACGGCTGTCAATTATTAAAACTCCATTTAATAAAACCAATATTGGCGGGATTAACAGACAAATGCTGAAAATGTCGGGACAGCGCGATACGCTAAAAAAACGTTGGGACAGTGCGCTTGCAATCTATGACAAAATGGATATTGTGGATGAGACAGAGGTGAAAGACAAGTTTGTGACGAGTGTTGTTTTCTGGGATGCGATTCTCACAATGATCCTGTCAGCAATTTTATTCCTGATCGGGGCAATCGGGGCAGGTGTCGTGGCGGGAGCGTCCCGAAATGGACATTTAGCCGGAATCTGCTATTTCTTCATTGTTGTCGGACTGACTGGAATCATGATACGTTTTCCGAAAATTTTCATGCTGGGCAGTCCGTTAAAAAGATTAAAGGCATTTGGAAATGGAATACGTAAAGCGCTGGAGGAGCAGCAGCTTCTGGAAGAAACACACTGCAAAGTAGTGGCAGAATCGCCGGGACCGGATAACCATATCATTTATCTGTCCGGTGGAAGCGGCAGAGATAAAGCGTTGTTTGCGCAGTGTGTCAATGAGTTTTTTGATGTGATCGACAACCAGCGTTACATACTTGTGAAAAAGAAGGGTCGGAAAGGACTGAACGGTTTCTATGCCATTCCAAATTGCTTTTCGAAAAAGAAGGAGGATGCGGAATGTTTCGCAAAATGCATGCATCCGTATATTGGAGGCTATGACTGTGTGTATACAAGAAATGAAAAAGGAAGGGAACTTCTGTTAGAAGGCAGGGTAAAGGCACTTGCCAATCGGGAGGAGCGTTGTATTTCCCATAAAAAAGTAAAAGGGGCATTGGAGTAAGATGACGCAGGACAAACTCCGGTCAGGAGTTTGTCTTACTGAAAAATGCAACGCAGATTCCGCCGGGACCCGTATGGGTTCCGATTGTGCTTCCAATGGAACTGATAGGCAGTTCTTCCACATAAGATTTCCAGAGATCGGTGTTATCTTCTATGTATTTTTGCAGAAGGGAATCTTCTAATCCGGTATAACCGAGACAAAGCGGCATGGAGAAATCAATACCATTGCATTTTGCAATTTCCTCCCGGAGCATATTGCAACCGTTTTTTGAGCCGCGAGCTTTTCCAAGAACGGCAACCTCCCCGTCTACAATTGCGATAACCGGCTTAATGGAAAGCAGATTTCCGGCGAGAGCGGCAGTCTTGGAAATGCGTCCGCCGCGTTTTAAATATTCTAAGGTATCTAATAACGCCAGAACGCGGACATCTTTCTTTTTCTGATCCAGAGCTTTTGCAATTTCAGAGGCAGAAGCACCGGCATCTCTGAGACGGCAGGCATACATCACAAGAATCTGTTCGCCAAGACATACATTTTCGCTGTCAACGATCGTAATACAATCTTCATAACCATCCAATGCAATATTGGCACTCTGAAAAGTACCGGAAAGCCTGGAGGAAAGTGTGATGACAACTGCTGTGTCTTTTTTTTCTTTCACATCTGCATAAAGCTGCTCGAAATCATGTGGCGGAATCTGGCTTGTGGTCGGCATACAGTCACTCTCGATCAGTTTTTCATAAAATTGCTGGTGGCTTAATGTGATGCCATCCAGATATTCTTCCGTACCAAAAATTGTTTTCAAGGGTAAAAAATCAAGTCCTAATTTATCTGCCTGTTCCTTAGTCAGATCAGAGGCAGAGTCTATTATAATTCGTATACTCATCATAATCTCCATTTCAAAAATATTATTTTTGACTTCAAACATTGTGAAATCCGTTCTGAACAATGAAATAGTTTTAGCCGGAAAAAATTATTTTGTTAAAATGCTTTGAAAATCAAACTATTATAAACAATAGACGAAATGAAATAGAATGTCAATAGTATTTTGATAATCAAACTAAATGGAACGCATTGAATAATTATGAAACAATCCATTCATACTAATCATAAAATTGCTTCGCAAAACAAGGAGGCTAAATCCTCTCCTCACCAAAGGGTTCGGATTTTGCTTCGCAAAACAAGGAGGATTTATGAGTTCATTATGGACGGAAAATATAGAAATGCCGGAGTTCCCGACTTTGGAAAAGGACATCCGGACACAGGTTTTGATCATTGGCGGCGGTATGGCGGGTGTTTTGTGTGCCTATTTTTTACAGCAGGCGGGTGTTGATTACTGTCTGTTGGAAAAAGACCGCATCTGTCAGGGCGTGACCGGGCACACGACTGCAAAAATTACAGCGCAGCACGGATTGATTTATGAAAAATCATTGCAATCTCTGGGACAGGAGCGTGCAGAACTATTCCTGAAAGCAAATTTAAAAGCGGTGGAAAATTATAAAAATCTGGGGCGTTTTCTGGACTGTGATATGGAAGAAATGGATTCTTATCTGTATTCTGTCAGAGAGCGTCGAAAGTTAGAGAGTGAAATGCAGGCACTGAGCAGTCTTGGATTTCAGGCAGACTATATAGAGGACACGGAGTTACCGTTTGAAGTGGAGGGAGCAATACGATTTCCACGGCAGGCGCAGTTTCAGCCACTCAAATTTGCCGCCGGGATCAGCAAAAATCTGAGAATCTATGAACATTCCGAAGTGCGTGAGATGACAGAGTATTTTGCATTGACAGAAAAAGGTTCAGTCGCAGCAGAGAAAATTATCATTGCGACACATTTTCCGTTTATTAATACGAGAGGTTCCTATTATTTAAAGTTATATCAGAATCGTTCTTATGTACTTGCCTGTGCGCATGGAAAAAATCTGAAGGGTATGTATCTTGAAGCAGATAATATCGGATTGTCCTTGAGAAATTATGAAGACTATCTGCTGATAGGCGGAGGCGGTCACAGGTCTGGAAAGGAAAAAAGCAACTGGGATTTACTGCGCGATATCGCAAAGGAATATTTCCCGGAAGCAAAGGAACGCTATTTCTGGGCAACACAGGACTGCATGTCTCTGGATAAAAGACCATACATCGGTCCATACAGTAAAAACACACCGGATCTTTTTGTGGCAACCGGATTTGGAAAATGGGGGATGACAGGTTCCATGCTGGCAGCAATGATCTTATCAGACCTCGTACAGGAAAAAAACAATGAATATTCTACTGTTTTTTCACCATCACGCAATATGTTAAAACCACAGTTAATTTCTAATCTGGGCCATGCACTTGTGGGGATTGGAAGGATTGGCGGAAAAAGATGCAGTCATATGGGATGTGTCCTTCAGTGGAATAAAGAAGAACAGACATGGGAATGTCCATGTCATGGCTCAAGATTTTCAGCAGATGGGAAGGTGTTGGATAACCCAGCCTGTGATGGACTAAAAAAGAAACATAAAAAATAGGTATTGAGATTCAAAATAAGCAGTGGTATGATACAAAATCGGAATAAAAACAAAGGAGAAAAATCATGAAATATGTAAGACAGCTTTTAATTATTCTGTTCGTTTCTTTTTTTGGTGAACTTTTAAAATATATCATACCACTATCCATACCGGCGAGTATTTATGGCATGGTACTTCTTTTCCTTGCATTGGAATTGAAAATTTTAAAGGTGTCAGACATCAAAGAAACAAGTAATTTTCTGATCGAGATCATGCCATTGATGTTTGTGCCGACCGGAGTAGGACTTCTTGATTCGTGGGGAGCTCTGCAGTCAATCTGGATACAGGTGGTTGTCATTACGCTGATCTCAACGGTGATTGTCATGGGAGTTTCCGGAAGCATCACGCAGTTTGTGATCCGTAAAGGAAAGAAAAAGGAGGAGTAAGAACATGAAATCATTTTTGACAGATTCCGTTTTCTTAGGGGTTGTAGTCAGTCTGTTGACCTATGAGTTTGGTTTATGGTTTAAAAGGAAAGTAAAAATCGCAATATTTAATCCACTTTTAATTTCTGTAATTGCAGTTATGGTATTTCTGGTGGTGTTTCATATAGATTATGCAGATTATGAGGAAGGAGCAAAATACATAAGCTATCTGTTGACGCCGGCGACTGTCTGTCTGGCAGTTCCTCTGTATGAGCAGTTTGAGTTACTCAGGAAAAATCTGAAAGCTGTCATAGCAGGAATTATTTCCGGGGTATTTACCAGCATGACATGTATTCTGGTTCTGGCTTTGCTTTTCCGTTTCGATCATCAGCAGTATGTTACATTACTTCCAAAATCTATCACAACAGCGATCGGAATGGGAGTTTCTGAAGAACTTGGTGGCTATGTGACAATTACCGTTGCGGTCATTATCATCACAGGAATTTTTGGATACATAACAGCGGATGCGGTATTAAAACTTTTTCATATTGAAGAACCTATCGCAAAAGGGATCGCAATTGGTTCTGCCTCCCATGCTGTAGGAACTGCAAAAGCGATGGAACTCGGCGAGATAGAGGGGGCAATGAGCAGCCTTTCCATTGCGGTTTCCGGTATTCTGACCGTTGTTGCCGCTATGGTTTATGCTAACTTTCTGTAAACCGGAGTTTAACGGACGTAGTGTCGCAGATTCTGCGGTGCTTTCTTAGGGCTTGAAGGGCAGATATAAGTGTCCTCTCGCAAGTCGTGGTTTTATAGGTTTATGAAAAGAAAAATGGTATAAACGAAATATTATGTTTCTGTTCGCTGGGCATTTCGATAGGCTTCTGAGCAACAATCTTGAGAAGCAGTGCTTCCCAAGATTGTTAGAATCCTATCTCCATAGCTCACAAAGAAAATAATATTTGTTTATACCGTTTTTCTTTCATTTACGTTACGAATGACTTGTGAGAGGACGCTTATACATGCCCAATTTACGCTATGAACTGCACCACAAAATCTGCCATTTATGTTATGGAACTCACGGTTATCTTTGGGGTCTGCCACTCGCAGTCTGGATTGACGGATTTTCACAACCTGAATGTTGCATGCTGCACAGTCTTGGCTTAATAAAAAATAGAACTGATTTGTTTTCAGAATTTTGGGAGCGGCCGGTCCTTAGAAAGCAGACATTGCGATTTCAAAAGACAATGTCAATTGGATTTTGAAATCACGATGGCTGCTTTCTTAGTACCGCTGCCAGCGACAACAAGCGGAAGCACTCCTGAAAACAAACAGTTCTATTATTTATATTTCTATACACTATGTTGGCATGCAATACGACATAACCTACAAAAATCCGTAACACCACCCACCGGCGCAGTTCAAAAGCAAACCTCCCTGTAACCAAATGCGCAGAATTTCATAAAATAATCTGAAAATATTTTATGGAAGAAAATATGTATTGTCAGAATCGAATCAGTTATCGTGTACAGGAAGGAGACTCTCTGTACAAACTTGCAAAACAGTTTCATACAACCGTAACCGAACTTATCCTGCTCAATTCCGGGGTGAACCCATACAATCTTCAGGTGGGAATGCGCCTGACGATCTGCCCGGGAGAGGGATATGTGGATGAGAATGAGAGCAAACCAACCGAGGGGAACACGAACAAACCAACTAAGACTCCTGTGGGTGGAATTGTCATTATCCCGGGAACTACGACACAGCCGGGAACTACGACACAGCCGGGAACTACGACACGCCCGGGAACTACGACACGCCCGGGAACTACGACACAGCCGGGAACTGCATCACGCCCGGGAACCACAACGCAGCCTGGGAACAACATGGGCGTGGATCTGCGACAGCGCATGCGCATGGCATGGCTCAATCATATTACACTTGTAAAATTCTATCTCATCAGCTTTTTTGAAAATTTGTCAAGCCAGAATGCATGGAAAGACGCCGTGTACAAAAATGCAGAGGAGATTCTTGCGATTTTTGCACAGTATTATCCGGCTTCCGCAATGCAGAGATTCCGCAAACTTTTTATGGAGCATTTGCGTCTGACCGATGAAGTTGCAGCCGGCTTAAAGGCTGATCCTGCTTTTTCGGGAGAGGCTATGGAAAACTGGTATATCAATGCGGAGGAGATCGCATCCTTTTTGAGCAGACAGACACCGGCTTACAACGAGACAGAGTTGAGAAAAATGTTCTACGATCATCTTGATATGGAACGTCAGCAGATGGAAGCTTATCTGGACGGCGATTATGAGACAGATATCGAAATCTATTTAAGATCACAGCAGAATATGATCGAGCTCGCCGATTTTCTTGCAAGTGGACTTCTTGCGCGGTAAATCGTAACAAGCATATTATTACTTCTGATTTTAAGTACCATAATCATAAATTATAAGTGGTTGACATAATTCCTGGCAAGAACGCAGAAAAGCCGAAAAACCGCTTTATTTTAAGAAAAATAGTTTGACGAAATTTGCATTTATGATAAGATATAGTCGTTAGTCCTGACCGGGAAAAGAAAAACTGCAATCAGGAAAGTGACGGCTGGCTGTGATCAGCCGGTGATAATAGAGAAACAGAATCGAAGGAGTTTGAAAAAATGGTTAAAGTTGTGAAATTCGGTGGAAGCTCTCTTGCAAGTGCAGAACAGTTTGCAAAGGTTGGTAAGATTATCCATGCAGACAAAGAGAGAAGATATGTAGTGCCTAGTGCACCGGGAAAAAGAAATTCTAAGGACACAAAGGTAACGGATATGCTGTATGCATGTTATGACCTTGTGGAAAAGGATGAAGATTTCCGTGTGATGTTAATGAAAATCAAAGACCGTTATGACACAATTATTAATGGTTTGAACCTAAAACTTTCTTTAGAGGAAGAATTTAAGAAAATCTCCGAGAATTTTAAAAATAAAGCAGGTGTTGATTATGCAGCGTCCCGCGGTGAGTATCTGAATGGTATCATTATGGCAAACTACCTTGGATATGAATTTGTGGATGCTGCAGAAGTGATTTTTTTTGATGAGGATGGCAACTTTATGCCGGAGAAAACAGATAAAGTACTGTCTGAGCGTCTTGCAAAAACAGAGCGTGCGGTCATTCCGGGATTTTACGGCGCCAAAGAGGATGGAACCATCAAAACATTTTCGCGTGGGGGTTCTGATATCACAGGATCTATCGTTTCGAGGGCAGTGCGGGCAACCTGTTATGAGAACTGGACCGATGTCTCCGGATTTTTGATCGCAGATCCAAGGATCATCGACAATCCAAAGCCGATCAAGACAATCACTTACCGTGAACTCCGCGAGCTCTCCTACATGGGAGCCGGTGTACTGCATGAGGATGCGGTATTCCCTGTGCGCAAAGCTGGTATACCGATCAATATCCGTAATACGAATGCACCGGAAGATGAGGGAACCTGGATCGTGGAGAGCACCTGCCATCAGTCAAAATATACGATCACCGGTATCGCAGGTAAAAAAGGTTTCGTTTCTGTGAACATTGATAAAGATATGATGAACTCCGAGATTGGATTTGGCAGAAAAGTGTTATCTGCATTTGAAGATAATGGAATTTCATTTGAACATATGCCATCCGGAATTGATACAATGACAATCTTTGTACACCAGCCGGAGTTTGAGGGAAAAGAGCAGGCTGTCATTTCGGCTATCCACAGATATGCACAGCCGGACAGCATTGAGCTGGAGAGCGATCTTGCACTTATTGCAGTTGTTGGCCGTGGTATGAAATCCACACGCGGAACAGCAGGAAGAATTTTCTCTGCATTGGCACATGCAAACATCAATGTAAAAATGATCGATCAGGGATCATCTGAGTTAAACATCATTATTGGTGTAAGCAACGCAGATTTTGAGAATGCGATCAAGGCGATTTATGATATTTTTGTTATTACACAGTTATAGGATAAATGAAAAAACAAACTACTTTTCGTAAGACAATTGAAAAAGTATGGAAGAATAGGGCTGCAATCGTTATCGCAATTGCAGCCACTGTTTTTATGTGCGGATTGACGGCGCTGGAGTTTGTGGCGCTTCGGATGGAATGGAATCTTCCGGTGCTTGCGTATGTGACAGGTGATTCTGACAGCTATATTTTTGAGGAATACAGAAGTGATGAGATGAAACTGGATGAAAGCACGGAAAACGTAATTTTAGAAGAGGATATGCTGCAAGACGAAAGTCAGAGCGAAAATTCCGGGAAAGATATCACACAGGGTGAAAGCCAGAGTGAGAAATCCGGGAAGGATGCAGCACAGGGCGAAAGCCAGAGTGAAAATCGGCAGGAAGATGTTTCACAGAAAGAAAACACACAGGAAAAAGATTCACAGCAGTCTGCTTCAGACGAAACTGAATTTCCTTATTACATAAAAATAAACCGTAAACAAAACTGCATTACCGTATATACTTCAGACGAAAACGGCGAATATACGGTTCCCTATAAGGCGATGATCTGTTCTACAGGATTGTACAATGCAACACCGCGCGGCACATTTCATTTATCAACCAAATATCTGTGGCGGGAACTGTACGGAAAAGTATATGGTCAGTATGCTACCAGGATCACAGGAGGCGTTTTGTTTCATTCGGTTCCATACTACAAAAAATCTAAAAGTGCTCTGTGCACAGAAAAATATAATAAACTCGGACAGCAGGCATCTATGGGATGTGTGCGGCTCACGGTGGAAGATGCAAAATGGATCGCAGATAACTGTCCGTCCGGGACAACCGTAGAAATCTATGATGATGATGATCCGGGACCATTGGGAAAACCTGAGGCAGCGCATATTGATACAGACAGTCCGAATAAAGGCTGGGATCCGACAGATCCGGATGTAGAGAATCCATGGCATCAGCTGTCAGATGATGAATAAAAATAAACATGAAAAAGGCGACATCGAAATTTTTTTTCTTTCAATGTCGCCTTTTAAACTATTTCGTCCATGGGACTATACCTCGCTATTCTTTTTTCTACTGTTCGTTCTGTTTGCTGTTCCATTTTGAAATTTCTAAACAATTTTTCTTATTGCCTATCATTTCTTTTATGAAACTCTCAAACAACTCTTTTGGACTTCTTCGCTTTTCTCTTCAATCTCTGAACCTGTTTTCTTATGACATTTGGAATTGTATCATATAAGAATGTTTCTGATCTGATACTAATTCAGGATTCCTTTCTTAGGATCGTCATGTTTTCATTTCATCTTTTGAAGGTAAAACCGAATGCAATTACTGTTTTGGTGGACTGTACCTCGATTCTTTTAAAATTCTTTTGGGTAAATCGTTATGTTTCTGGTGGTCCGTACCTCCTGTCTTTCATATTCTATTAGGTATTTCGTTACGTTTCTGGTGGACTGTACCTCCTTTATTTTTTTCTCTCTTGTTTTTTGTTAATTTAGTTATAACAGATAAAAGAGAAAATGTCAATAATAAAATTAGAAAAATATAAAATAATTTTTAAAGATAAAAATAATTATATTATTTATAAAATAATCAGAAAATATAAAAAGCATAAAAAATATAAGCAGGAACGAAAAATCCATCGGCAGGACAACTTTGCAAAACATCAGATGGGAAGGAACCGGGAAACATTTCTTTCATATAATAAAATGAAGGGAGCGTAGGTGTGAAGGATATGAACGGTCAAACAATACTTCTTATAAGTGATATGCGTCAGGTATATCTGGCAGAAATCCTGACAAAAAAAGGGATGAGTGTGCGCTGCCTGGACATCAGAAACAGTCAGACAGTAGAAGAACAGCTTTTAAAATTAAAAAAATTTCTTGCCGGGGCGGCAATGCTGGTGCTTCCGATTCCGGTAACAAAAGTTCCAGAGCAGGAGCGGTTGAATGAAATTTTAAATAAAAATCTGGCAAATGATACGCTGGTGCTTGGTGGATGTTTTACAGAAGAACAGCGGGAACTTTTGGACAGGAGAGGAATCCGTTACCTTGATTTTATGGAGGATGAAGTGGTGACACAGGAAAATGCGGTGGCAACGGCAGAGGGTGCGATCGCAGAACTTACCAACCACAGTCCTTATAATATAGAAGGTGCCAAAATTCTGGTGACCGGATACGGAAACTGTGGAAAGGCGATCGCAAAGAAACTCCGTGGACTGGGAGCGAGGGTGACAGTGCTTGCCAGACGCCGCGAGGTAAGAAAGCAGGCAAAAGAAGATGGATTTTATGCAGTTGATTTTGCATTCGGACCGGAGGAGGCAATGGGAGCGGCAATGCTTGTAAATACTGTGCCGGCACCGGTTGTGACGCGTGTGATCATCAAGGAACTTCCGCGTGATGCCTATATTCTGGATATTGCTTCAAAACCTGGCGGAACAGATTTTGCATGTGCAAAAGAGTTTGGCATCCGGGCAGATTTAGTGCTTGGAATTCCGGGAAAATATGCACCAAAAGAAAGTGCATATATCCTTGAACGATCCATGGAACGTTTTGCCGCAAAGCAAAAAAACATAGACAGATAGATTCGTTTTTACAGAAAATGTGTGACAGAAAATATAGGTAATGAAATGATTCTTGATTTAAATAGAGCAGGAAGGTATGGAAAATGGATTTTTCAAAATGTAATATCGGACTTGGAATCACAGGTTCCTTCTGTATGTTTTCAAGAGCCAGAAAGGAAATAGAAAGGCTGACAGAACTTGGCGCAAATGTGATTCCTATTTTTTCATTTAATGCACAGACCTGTGATACCAGGTTTGGAAGCGCAAAAGATTATGTGGAAGGAATCTGTGATATCACAGGGAATGAGGGAATACGCACTATCTGCGCAGCGGAACCGATCGGACCGAATAATTTTCTGGATATCATGGTGATCGCACCGTGTACCGGAAATACTGCGGCAAAACTCTGCAATGGAATCACAGACACACCGGTTCTTATGGCAGCCAAGGCACACATGAGAAATGGAAAGCCGCTTGTAATCTCAATTTCAACGAATGACGCACTTGGAGCTAATTTTAAAAATATTGGCATGCTCATGAATACCAAAAATGTGTATTTCGTTCCGTTTGGTCAGGATAACTGCAAGAGCAAGCCAAATTCCCTGGTCGCAAAAATGGAATTGCTGCCGGAGACCATTGAGTATGCATTAAACGGCAGACAGATCCAGCCGGTCATTCAGAATCCGGATTAAACCGGAGTTTAACTTACCGTGGAGCAACAGATTTTGTGGTGCTTTTATAGGTTGTGAGGGGCAGATATAAGCGCCCTTTCACAAGTCGTGATTTTATAGGTTTATGAAAAGAAAAATGGTACAGACGAAATATGATGTTCCTGTTCGCCGGGCATTCCGCTGGGCTTCTGAGCAAAAATTTTGTGAAGCAGAGCTTCACGAAATTTTTAGAATCCCAGCTCCATGGCTCACGAAGGAAATCATATTTGTCTGTACCGTTTTTCTTTCATTTACGTTATGGATGACTTGTGAGAGGACGCTTATACATGCCCGATTTACGCTATGAATTGCACCACAAAATCTGCAATTTACGTTATGAACTCCGGTTATGGGATGAGTGCCTATATTGGGTTCTACCGCTCGTAATTCGGATTGATGGTTTTTCATTGACACAATTCTAAGATTGCTTTATACTAATCCCACATCAAAGTCGCAGACAAATGACAGTTACGATTATGAAAAATTCATAATCGTGATCATTC
>ERZ791879.885-NODE-885-length-17659-cov-2.925074_pt1 | contig 17659 bp, 18 predicted proteins | sample MGYA00510162_ERZ791879 | MGnify/ENA primary metagenome ERZ791879 (study PRJEB30046, sample SAMN00792113) | human gut metagenome | study: EMG produced TPA metagenomics assembly of the A metagenome-wide association study of gut microbiota in type 2... | reverse complement strand
TAAACAATTTAGCACAGTAAATATCAAAGGTGCGAAAGCTCCCGCAGCCGCCATGCATGGCGGCTGTGGGAGCTTTCGCACCTCGTTTGTTATCATGCGATATTGTTACTGCGCAGCTTCTTCCTGACTCACCGGAGCGCTATCTTCCTCTGTTTCCTTCCCGGCATTCAGAATCTCCATGAATTCCTCACCGGTAATGGTCTCGCGCTCCAGCAGATAAGCGGAAATCTCGTTTAACTTGGCTGCATTGTTCTTTAAGATCTGCATTGCCTTGTCATACTGCTGTTTTACGATGTTAACAACTTCTTCATCGACCAGTCTTGCAGTCTCCGGGGAACATACCATGGAAGTATCGCCGCCCAGATACTGGTTATTCACGGTTTCCAATGCTACCATACCAAACTGGCTGCTCATACCGTACCGGGTTACCATGGCACGTGCGAGCTTGGTCGCCTGCTCGATATCGTTTGCCGCACCGGTCGTGATGGAATGGAAGATAAATTCCTCTGCGGCACGACCGCCGGTCAGCGTCGCGATCTTGTTTAATGCCTCTTCCTTGCTCATCAGGAAGCGCTCACCCTCTTCTACCTGCATGGTATAACCGAGGGCACCGGAGGTACGCGGGATGATGGTGATCTTATGCACCGGGGCGCTGTTGCTCTGGCACGCTGCCACCAGCGCATGACCTACCTCATGGTAAGATACGATACGCTTCTCATTCATGGACACACCGGCATCTTTTCTCTGGTAACCGGCAATAACGACCTCAACACTCTCTTCCAGGTCAGCCTGTGTTACAAAGGCACGGCCCTGGCGGACCGCACGCAATGCGCCCTCGTTGATGATGTTAGCGAGTTCTGCACCGCTGGCACCGGAGGTTGCACGTCCGATCGCATCAAAATCAATATCACTTCCCAGCTTGACATTCTTTGCATGAACCTTCAGAATTGCTACACGCCCCTTCAGATCCGGAAGCTCAACCGGAATCCGGCGGTCAAAACGGCCAGGACGAAGCAGCGCCTTATCCAGGGACTCCGGACGGTTGGTTGCTGCCAGAATCACAACACCCTTGCGGCCATCGAAACCATCCATCTCGGTTAACAGCTGGTTTAACGTCTGCTCACGCTCATCATTTCCGGAGAAACCGGAACCATCACGCTTTTTACCAATGGTATCGATCTCATCGATAAATACGATACAAGGTGCTTTTTCATTTGCCTGCTTAAACAGATCACGCACCTTGGCTGCGCCCATACCAACGAACATTTCCACGAATTCCGAACCGGAAATGGAAAAGAACGGGACATGTGCCTCACCGGCTACTGCCTTTGCAAGCAGGGTTTTACCGGTTCCAGGAGGGCCCACAAGCAGGGCACCCTTCGGAAGTACAGCACCGATATCTGCATACTTCTGCGGATTGTGAAGGAAATCTACGATCTCCTTCAATGCCTCTTTCGCTTCTTCCTGACCAGCTACGTCGGCAAAGGTTTTGCCGGTCTCAGTCTCCGCGTAGATCTTGGCATTGGACTTTCCGAAGGTCATGGCATTGCCCATGCCTCCCATACGCTTCGCCATACTCTTGCTGAGCACCTGACCGATGATCACAAACATGAGGATCGGCAGAACCCAGTTAAAAATAAAATTCTGCAGCGGTGATGCCTGTGTCGGGATCGTCTCTGAGAAACTGATGCCTGCATTTCTCAGTCTGGTCGTCAGGTCATCATCCGGCCAGATACCTGTTTTGTACAGTTTAATATCTGCGTTTTTCCATGACTTCATGGGAAGCTGGCCATTTAAAACCTGCTGCACATCCTCTGTCCAGAAGGTCAGCTGATTGTCTCCTCTTGTTACTCCTGCGATCTGTTTGTTGTCCAGCATATCCAGAAACTGATCGTAGGTGACTTCCGTTACGGAACGCTCTGCCAGGGCCGGCATAACCAGCGCATTCAGCAGAACCGTAATCAGAAGAATAATGCCATAGTAATAAAGCAGCTTTTTATTTGGCCGCTTTGGTCCGTCTTCTTTCATACCCATACGTTTGCTCTCCTTTATGTCTTTCGTGTTGTATCCAGAATTTTTGCAGCTGTTCTTCTCTCTTCACATATGGCTGTTCACACACTGCCCTTCCCCATATGTGACTGAAAACGAATGTTTCCCAGCTTTTTCTGTTCTATTAAGTATACAACAGAAGCGGGGGATTTTAAACCCCCGCTCCTGTTAAAACTTTCTAAATTCTTTGTGTCGCATCTGTGAACTGCAAATTTAACAAACTAATCCGGGATCACCGGGACTGCGTCCGCCGGGACCGGGCTCACAAAGCCTGCTGCCGTGCGCTTTTCAAATTCTGCCCTTGCTTCTTTTAAGATTTCCGGCTGGTTATAAAGGTCGATGGCTGCCGCCGCCAATACCTTTCCAGCATGGACCGCTGCCTTGTGTCCAATTTCAGTCCGGTCGCAGGAAACATTCTGCCAGCTGTGTCCCGGGCAGCCGTTTGGCCATGCAGCCACATGTATCTGCGCAGTCGGAGTCAGCCAGCTCACATCACCTACATCGGTAGACCCTGCTTTAAATGCATTCCCCTGGTACAGCGGTGCCAGAAATGCATTCATGGCATGACCGCACGCCTGCTGCATGGCGATGACCTGCTCTTTTGCTTGTTCATCGTTTCCTGCTGCCACACCCGGAACCCTGTCGTTTCCAAGATAGGTTTTCGCGAGAGCATCTGCAAATGCATTCTCCTCTTCCGTATAGGAAGGCACGCCAAGCTCCTCGTAGTTTTTGTACAAAACGCGCTCCAGCGCAAAGTTGCTGATCGTATCGGAAAGTCCGTCGATGAACTTCTTCTCAAAGGTTGTCTCCGTCATCAGCGCCGCGCCCTGAGCGATCTTATCAACCCGCTTCTGAAGCTCTATCGCCTCTGCTACATGGTTAGAGCGCACCATATAAAGCACACTGGCTTTCGCCTGCACCACATTCGGGCTGCATCCGCCGGCATCCGTGATCGCGTAATGGATCCGCGCCTTGTCACTCATATGCTCCCGCAGATACTGCACGCCCGTGTTCATCAATTCCACTGCATCCAGTGCGCTGCGTCCCTTCTCCGGCGCACCGGATGCATGGGAAGCGATTCCGTGGAACTTGTACTGGGTCTGAATGCAGGCATTGGAAGAACCGGTCGCAACCTCATTGACATCCTCCGGATGCCAGGTCAGTGCCGCATCCAGATCTTTCCAGACACCATCCCGCGCCATAAATGCCTTGGATGCACCGCCCTCTTCCCCCGGACAGCCATATAAGATCACAGTTCCTTCTATTTTATTCTGCTCCAGATAAGCCTTCACGCCAAACGCAGCTGCCATCGCACCGGCGCCCAGAATGTTATGACCACAGCCATGTCCGCTGCCGCCCTCGGCCAGCGGCTTTTCCTCCGTACAGCCCGCGGTCTGTGACAAGCCGGAAAGCGCATCGTACTCTGCCAGAATACCGATCACCGGACGGCCGCTTCCAAAGCTTGCTGAAAATGCCGTATCAATGCCGCTGATTCCCTTTTCTACATGAAATCCTTCCTGCTCCAGCACTTTGCAGTAAAGCGCTGCGGACTTTACCTCCTGCAAAGATAACTCCGCATACTCCCAGATGCGGTCTGCCACATCGCAGATCTGATCTTTTCTGGCTTCAATGGCCGCGAGGGCTACCTTCTTTTCTTCTGTCATGATATTGATACTCCTCCTGTCTGTTATTTTCCATACAACGCAAAAAGTACCGGGAACAAGCCCGGCACTCGGATGTAACTTCAAACCATAATCTCAACATTGCTGCTCCTTGTGCCGCAGCAATATAATTATAATCCTTTTTATAATACCTTTGCAAGGAATTCCTTCAGACGTTCATGCTTCGGATGATCAAAGATCTCCTCCGGCGTTCCCTCTTCCAACAGCTTTCCATCTGCCATAAAGAGGACGCGGTTTCCAACCTCTTTTGCGAATCCCATCTCATGGGTTACGACCACCATGGTCATGCCCTCGTGGGCCAGTTCCTTCATAACATCCAGAACCTCACCAACCATTTCCGGGTCCAGCGCGGAAGTCGGCTCGTCAAACAGCATTACCTCCGGCTCCATCGCCAGCGCACGCACAATTGCAACACGCTGTTTCTGTCCGCCGGACAGCTGGATCGGGTAAGCATCTGCACGGTCTTTCAAACCAACACGGTCCAGAAGCTCTAAGGCTTTCTTTTCCGCATCTGCACGGCTGACCCCCTTTACCTTCATCGGTGCAAGCACCATGTTCTCCAGAATCGTCATATGCGGAAACAGGTTGAAATGCTGGAACACCATTCCCATGCGCTGGCGCAGGGCATCGATGTCCAGTTTTACCATTTTTCCGCTCTCATCCTGGTATTTCTTCTTGGTGATGTCGATCCCGTTAAAGATGATAGCTCCTCCGGTCGGCTCCTCCAGAAGGTTTAAGCTGCGAAGGAAGGTGGATTTTCCGGAACCGGACGGCCCGATGACTGCCATAACATCGCCTTTGTTGATGTTGACCGTCACACCGTCCAGCGCCTTGATGGTTCCCATTTTATAATGCTTTTTTAAGTCTTTTACCTGAATCATGCTATCGTTTGTCGCCACGGCTCATTCTCCTCTCAAAATATGCAATGATCTTGGAAGTCGGGAAGCACAGACAGAAATAAATTGCCGTTGCCACCAGCAAAGGCTCCACGATAACAAAGGTTGCACCCTTAACTGCATTTACAGCAGACATGATATCCTGTACACCGATGGTGTAGGTGATCGCAGACTCCTTAATGATTACAACAAACTCGTTAGCGATTGCCGGGAGAATGTTTTTTAATGCCTGCGGGAAAATGATATAGCGCAGGTTCTGGGTCTGGGACAGTCCGAGGGAACGGGCTGCCTCTGTCTGTCCGCCGTCAATGGACTGGATTCCCGCACGGATGATCTCACACAGATATGCGCCGGAGTTCATGCCCAGAGCCACAACGCCCGGGAAAAACCGGCTGAACTTGATAAATCCGAGGATCTGGAAAGACGGAAGCTGGATGATGCCGAACACGCCGTAGTAGATGATAAACACCTGCACGATAACCGGCGTGGAACGCAGGATCTCAACGTAAGCCGTTGCCAGGAAAGACAGCGGATTAAACTTGCTGATCCAGACAAGCGGACCGCCCTCCCGCATATGACCGTCTTTATCAAGTCCCAATGCCTGGAATGGGCGGACATTGGACATTCTCATCAGTGCCAGTATCAGCGCGATGCAGAAACCGATCGCAACCGTAAATACGGATAACAGGACTGTAACGATAATGCCCTGCTGAAACAACTCGGCATACGGCGCTATTTTTGAAAAATTGCTCCATTGAACAAAATGACTCATTGGGTGCTCCTTTCAGTCTTAGTTCTGAACGTTTCCTTCTGCGTCCAGAAGACCCTCATATTTCTCACCTGCAGCAAGCTCACCAGCATCAGCGATGAACTTCTCAAGGCTTCCATCCTCTTTTGCAGCTGCGATTGCTTCGTTAACACCAGCTAACAGAGCTTCGTTGCCCTTGCAGACACCGATTGCGGAACCTTCGGTATCGTACGGAACGTCCATAACGATTGCAAGCTCCGGGTAGTTCTGCTGATAACTCTTTGCTACATCCGTCTCGATGTAAGCAGCATCCATCTTGCCGGTTAACAGCTCAGAAATGATATCGGTAACCTTCGGAAGACCAACAATGTCAGCCTCCGGGCTGTTCTCATTTGCCAGATCCATCTGGATGGAACCGATCTGTGCGCCTACGGAAACTTCCGGTTTGTTGATTGCTTCGAAGCTGTTGTAGGTCTCAGCGTTGTCCTTAACAGTTACTAAGGACTGACCGCCGGTATAGTAAATATCAGAGAAATCCATGATGCCCATACGCTTCTCATCCGGGGAAAGACCAGCCATACCAATGTCAACAGACTTGGTCTGCAGCTCACTTAATACACCATCGAAATCTACGGTAACAACCTCTAACTCAAGTCCAAGATAATCTGCGATATACTGAGCCAGATCCATATCGAAACCAGACAGCTTCGGGGTTCCGTCCTCACCGATTGCGTAGAACTCATACGGAGCGAAGTCCGGGCTGGTTGCTACGGTCAGCTTGCCAGAAGTTACAGTCTCGATCTCGGCTGCTGCTTTGGTTTCCTCAGCGCTGCTCTCTGCTGCCTCAGTGCTCTCTGCTGCTTCGGTAGCTGCCTCAGAAGCTGCTGCGGTTGTCTCTGCCGGCTTGCTGCCGCCGCAAGCGGTTACAGAAGCTGCCATACATGCTGCCATGGATAATGCCACGATTTTCTTCTTCATAATAATCCTCCTCGATTTGCATTTATTCATCTACGGATGAATATTCTGCATAAATATAAAACATATACTAACCCATTATATCGGATTTCTGAAATTAATCAAGTGCCATGGAGTGAAAAAAAGAGGAAATCTGCAGATTATCCACAGATTTCCTCTTTTTTCTTCTTTTGTGCGGAAACCATTCACCCAAAACGATGTCTTCCAACTGCATCTTCATGAAACAGGTTCGCTTATTTCAATAATTTTTCCAATAGATTTTCTTCTATAATATTATGTATCGTCACATCCAGAATCTTATACATAAAATTTCAGGATTTTCTCTATCACAGTCTGCGGCTCATCGATCACAAAATCCGGGTGGAATGCTTCCAGTTCCTCACGTCCCCGAAATCCCCAGGTTACGCCGACCGTATGCGCTTTTGCATTCAGCCCTGTCTGCATATCGGTATTGGTATCACCAAAATACAGGCACTCCTCCGGCTTACAACCAAACTGCTCCAGGATCAGGTTCACACCTGCCGGGTCCGGCTTCTTCGGAATCTCATCCTTCTGTCCTGCCACAACATCGAAATATCCTTTGCCAAACACAGACTCAATATTTTCCACTGTCCGTGCGTGCGGTTTATTAGAAAGAACTGCAATGTGGATTCCCTGTTTCTTTAATGTTTCAAGAAGTTCCCGGATCCCATCATAAGGACACACATGGTAGAGACAATGCTCCGCAAACAGCTTCATGTAGACAGAAAGCGCTTCCTCATAATGGGTCAGTTTCTCATCCCCACAGTACTGCAGCGCTCTTTTTACCTGCATGCGGTATCCGTCTCCCACAAACTGCTTGACCTGTTCCTCACCGACCGGCCCGTAGCCAAACTCCTTTAATGTCAGATTGGTCGTGTAGGTCAGCGCATCCAGCGTATTTAATAAGGTTCCATCCAAATCAAAAATACAACAGCGAATCATGGCAATTCCTCTCTTTCCTCGCATACATCAGTCCACTATTCATACAAGTGTCGCCAACGACAAAATTTGCCGCTTTCTCGCATTCCAATCAGCAAAATTTCTGCATGTGAACATTTTCCAATACTTATGTAAGCAAATAACTACAAATGATTTGAACTCAGCAGTTTAGGCGAAAAACTTCACCCAGATTCCCTGAACAAACAGTCCCAGGATCATGAGCGGTAAAATATACTTCACATACCCGCGGATCCATGCCGGCACCTTGATTCCGACACCCTCATTTGCCTCAGCCCGGTACTTGTCAAAGCCCCAGCCGAAATCCCAGGTGGCAAACAGCAGATACACCAGGGAGCCCAGCGGAAGCAGGATATTGCTCACCAGGAAATCCTCCAGATCCAGCACAGAGCTGCCAGCTCCCAGCGGCTCAAATCCACTGAGTACATTATAGCCCAATGCACACGGAAGGGACAGTACAATGATCAGTATCATGTTGATCTTTGCAGATTTTTTCCGGTCGATCTCGAATAATTCCATATCGCAGGCAATGATATTCTCAAATACCGCAATGACGGTAGAGAAAGCCGCGCAGGACATAAATAAGAAGAACAGGCTTCCCCAGATCCGTCCACCGATCATGGAGATAAATACGTTCGGCAGCGTAATGAAGATCAGGCTCGGACCACTGTCCGGATTGACGCCAAACGCAAAGCACGCCGGGAAAATGATCAGACCCGCGGTAATCGCTACAAAAGTATCCAGCACTGCAACATTGACCGACTCGCCCAGCAGTGTATTATTCTTCTCCAGATAGCTTCCGAAAATCGCCATGGCTCCAATACCCAGGCTTAGCGTGAAGAAGGACTGGTTCATGGCAGACACGATCACCTGACCGATTCCCACGGATTTCATCTTCTCCACGTCAGGAAGCACGTAGAATTTCAGGCCTTCCATACCGCCTTCCAGGAATACGCCATGAATCGCCAAGATGATCATCAGCGACAGCAGACCGATCATCATCACCTTGGTAATACGCTCCACTCCGGCCTGCAGACCAAGAGAACAGATCATGATTCCAAGAATTACCACAACCACCATCCAGAATACATTGATGCCCGGGCTCGCCAGCATCTCACCAAACATTCCCTGAACGCCTTCGGTATCCAGTCCGGTAAATGCTCCGGTCACAAAGCTGTAAAAATAATAAAGCATCCAACCCGCAACCGTGGTATAAAACATCATCAGTACATAGTTGCCAAGCAGCGCCACATAACCATGCAGATGCCACTTGCTTCCCGGTTTTTCCAGCTCCTGATAAGCCTTAACCGGACTTTTGCGGCTTGCACGTCCCACCGCAAATTCCATAGAAAGAACCGGAACACCCATAATAGCCAGAAACAGCAGATAGATTACGACAAAAATGCCGCCGCCGTTTGCTCCAACCACATATGGAAAACGCCATACATTTCCGATACCGATGGCGCATCCTGCTGAAAGCAGCAGAAATCACAGTCTTGACTGAAAGGTTTCTCGTTGTTTCAAAATATTTTCCTCCTTCTTTTCCCCCATTTTGCCGATTTAATGACTATACTTCATTGTGACAAAACTTGTTTCCGCGTTACCACAGTACTGGCTATTATACACTATCTGGTCTCAGCCGTCAAACGCCTAGTGCTCACGCATGATCTTGTGTAAACAGCAAATCAAACTATTGGCTTTATATAGAAAAAAGGTTCCGCAAATCTCGGGACCTTTTTCCTATTTAGACTGTCACGTTCGAGCCTAGCAGGGCTTGAACAGCACAAAAAAGGGTATCCATTTCGGATACCCCCTTCTTGTACTCTTGAGAGCGCGAGACGGGATTCGAACTCTACCAATATCGGGAAAGCTACTAAAATCAAGGAGGAACGCACACTGTCTACCGTGTGTCTACAGGCTGTCTACAACTTGGAAATCAGAGAGGAAAGCTGTCAAGGGGTCTGCGGAGCAGATACATTTTACCCCTTTACTGCTTGTTATAGAGGTTGATAATGTTTCAAAATTGTAAAGGAGGTTGATAGAACAGTTTTTGTCTATCAACCTCTTGGTTACTTCTATTTTTCAAAAATAAATCTATTTTCCTTTAAGTTTCCATCGCTCATATCTAAAAAGGGACTAATGGCAATCAATCTACCATCTTCAAAGATAAAGTGATTGTATTCGCATAAATAATAGATATACTCATCAGGATAAATATCGGATATCGGAACATATTTTTCTCCGTCTTTTATGTAACATTGAAAAGCCCTTCCGGTCTGTTCGTTGCGTTCTTTAGATTCAATCGTATCATCGGAAACAATAAAATAACCGCTGTCCTCACAATCTCCTGGAACCATAGCCTTGTATTCACCGTTTATTATACCACCTGTCAAATGATATTCGCCATTTATTTCAATATCGGAACTTGTATTTTCTGAAGCGATTTCTCGCGTTTTAACAATGCCATTTAACACCCACGCTCCATTTTCATTTACTTCATAACTATTTTCTGCTATAGCATTTGTCAATAGCCACCCCTCTGAATCAAAATAATAACATTCTGCAATTCCATCATTATTACCGTCAATCCAGTACCAACCATTGCTTGCATAGGAACCGTCCTCATTATCATACCACCATTTGTTTTGATTTTCTTCGGCTCCCGTCTTCCATGTTCCAGCAAATGCTGTACTCGACATTGCCATTGAAATCACCATTATTGTTGGAATCATTTTCTTAAATTTCATTTTGCCCTCCTAAAATTTATTTTATATTGTTACAGGATATTATTTTATAGCTTCAACCTTTTGATTGCCTCTTTAGGTTAAACATCGCCATTACAAGGATTTGCTAGTTTCTTCATTTCTTCCCGTGTAAATATGTAGTATTTTCCGTTAAACTCATTTATGTATCCAACTCGTGTAGGTATTTCAAATAATGTTCCATTATCAGTGTACGGTCTTGGATTGGTGTAGTTTTCAGGAAGTACTGTATATAAACTTGTACTATTTGTTGAATCAGCCCAATATTGAACACCATCTATTGTCAGCAGTGTTACTACATGAAACAAACCTTTGAAGTCTATTGACATAGATTCCGCATTGATTCCAGCGGCTTTACACATAGCTGTATATAATTTTGTATAATGTTCGCATACGCCCCTCCTGTCTCTTAAAGCGTAATATTCCGGTGCTCCGGTATAAACAAAATCGTATGTAAAATATTGGTGAACATATTTTAATATGTTCATTGCCGTATCATATTGACTATCGGCTATTGTAATTTCAGACAAATGTTCAACAGCAAATTCGCTTATAACAGCAGCACCAATTGCCCTATCGTCCTGCCCTTTCACCATACCGGCATAGGGGGTGTTGGCTGTTAATTCTCCATACGCTTCATTGATTGAATTATATGGGGGTTTCCCTTCTACATCGGCAACTGTCAGAGGGCGAATTCCATTTTCTAAAAAGCAATCACTTCCCATTTCATGCATAGCCCCCATCTCTAGTTCTACAATCCCCAAATCAGCCAATCGTGACATTTCCTGTGGCGTTTTTCCTATAAATTCCCATGTTTCCCCATCTTCTGATGGTCTGGCGGCAACTGCTGGAATAGTAGTCGTTGAAACCGCAAACACTGTCACAAGTACTGTAATTAATATCTTTTTCATAAAAATCACACCCTCTTAATTATTTTGTAAAAGTTTGAAATCGCTATTTCAATACTATTATCTAATTTGCTCCTCACCATCTCTCATTTTCCCTCCTAAATTTTTGTTTTGTCTTATTACAAGACATTATTTTCTCAAACCTAATATATCATATTATCTGTCCTATGACAAGACATTTATGAACTTTAGAAGGAGATAATATGCCACGGATTATAGATGGTTCAACAATGAACATGACGGGTCAAAAGATAAAACAATATCGGAAAGAACGCAAAATGAGCCAACAGCAATTATCAATCAAATTGGAAACTCTAGCCGTATACATTTGTAGAGGTTCTATTTCTCGAATTGAAGATGGTTCTCGAACAGTAACGGATATAGAACTTTATGGCTTTTCCAAGGTTCTGCAAGTGCCAATAGAACAATTTTTTATGAGTTGAACAAATATTTTTTATAAATGGATATATTCGCACCTTATTTAATCCTTTGAATTAGAGCACTGTAAAAACCAAAGCAAGGGAATGCCAATAAAAATATAGCATTCCCTTGCTTTTTTATTCGTTATTCCCTAAATCAAAATCATCGAGCAGAAGGTCAATAACAGAATCTGCTTTTTTCTGTATGTACGATAGGAAGCTTTCATCTACAGGATCAAATGTCTCTCCCACTTCAACAAAGAATGCTATTATCCCCCACTCATCAGATTTGATTTCTGAATATAATTCCATGTTTTCCAAATAAGTTCTTTCATCAAAAGTAACTGTATCCATTTTTTCCAAAAGCTTCTGTATCAAAAGCGCCCCATTCATTGAGAGGATATCATTTTCGAATGTTGTATTTTGAATCTGGCTCATCTTTTTGAAAAGTTCTAAACTTTCCTTCTGTGATTGGAAAAATTCATTTGGGGAGTGACCCATATTGACTATTGTTTTTTTCGCATATTTATTGAATAATTCCCGTCCCAGTTGATTTAAACACGCATATTCTTTAACAAATTCCCATGCAATCCACGGAATTCTATTATGCACATCAAAATTTTCTAGCAACACAAGTTGCTTCTTCATAGGTAATTCAACAAACTTTTTTGTAATTTCATCAATATAATAATTCCTTTCCATCTCTTCCCGATAAAAACTCATCTCATCACTAGAATTACATTCACATAAAATTTCATTTGCAACTGTTTGACGCCTTTTTTTCTCACAAGTTGAAAGTTTCCCACCTTGTGGTTTTGATATCAACGTATTAAACTCATTTATCAAACCGATATACAGCCTTTTTTCGGCAGTACTTATCTGGGGTGTCAAATTATAATGCTTTAAAAGTATCTCCCGCACCTCTTCTGGGAAAATTCTTTTTCCTGAAAACCACTTTTCTTTTGCCGAATCAGAATAAAAATCACAATGTTCATTCTTTAATAATTCCATTAAATATGATGACGATTCATTATTCATAAGCATTTGAATTTTTAGTCGTTTATGAAATGGGATTTCTAACTCTGAATATGTCATCGTCCTAAATGATACTCTTGCCCTGCCTGTCTGTTTCATATGTATCTCCTCTGCTTAATAGAGTAATCAAAATATTATATCGTGATTTATCCTCTTTGTATACCCCACAAATTCGTTCGTTCTTTTCTAATAATTTCCTTAATACGTGTGTTCTATTGCTCGTATACAATTAATGGTAATATATAGACAGGATAGCTATCCAATAAAAGTAATACAGGAGGAACAAATGCAGTCAAAGAAGGAAATATCTGCTGTGATCGCATTGATAACAGCAATGCCAAAGGGAAAATTTTTTCCTTTCAAAAATGGCACATGGCAAACCTATGATGGTGATACAATCCGGGGTAACCTCTATTTAAATGGGTTCCCTGCATTGAATTACTACATCACTGAACCGGGGAAAATGCATATTTTCTTCGGGACAGATAATCCGCCACGAATTAGTTATGAAGAGTTTGTTTTCAACGGAAGTGATAGCATATGGGAAATTACAAGTGTTGCAAAAACCTACGCTATCGCCCCTCAAATTGCTTCATATCTTGACGGGTTATTACAATACATAGAAGACGGAGGAAAGTTATATGTTGAAACCGAGTGATTTTATCATCACCAACTTTTCAGAGTTAGCCCAGGGACAAACCGGCCTGTGTGTGGGAGTTCGCCCTTATTACAAGGATTACAAAGATGGCATTGCCGGAGAAATTGGCGGCCATAGCTATGACATTGTATTGCCGTTTCGGAAATACGAACATATTTCAATGAAGGTGCCCGGTTCTGCCTTGATTAATCCCGAACTGTTCAGCACCCCCAACGCCGTTGTACCCATTGAGCAGATTCAAGGTTTTTCTGCCCGTTGGTACAAAACCGCCAACATGACAGATTATTCGCTGTCATGTAAGGCTTCTGGTTTCACGATATCGAAGGAGGCAAAAGCATAATTGGACAAGTGGCTTGAAAAATTTGACCGCTTGACCGATGGAGCCGTGGAGGGACTGAAAAAAGTCCCTTCACAGCTCCGTAATAACAAACGGTTGATATCGAAATTAATTTTATTTACTTTGATTCTAGGGTTGGGTCTGATGTCCGTTATCTGGGTTCTGACTGCATTTGTAAAAGCCATAGAATATCTCTATGGAATCTGGGTTGAGAACACGGAGTTGATTATCATACTCTTTGTTAGCCTGTGCATGCTCTTAGGTTCTATCACTTCGCAGATAAGTAAACACCGTGAAGAAAAAGAGCGCAGAAAACGGGAAGAACTGGCACGCCAGCAAAAGAATGCCTCTACACAATATGCCTACCTGCGTCTTTTCCTCTATAAGATTTTAGATGAAAGACTGTGCAGTTTAATAGAGGTGGTGAAACCTGTTGCCCCCAACCTGCTGAATGCTGTCACCCCGATAACCATAGATGACAGGCACGCAATTATTTACTATAATTTTCAGCTTCATAAAACAAAGACCCTGCCGTTTTCACAAGGAACCGACTACGTTAGCAACCTAATTTCCTCTCATGTTATAGCGAAAACGCAAATAGAGGGAATAGAGGGAATCACGGCGCCCGTAGGGGATAGCCTTATTACCCCAGTGCATGTAGATTCCGTAAAAGACCTTGGTTCAACCGCTATTATCGTTTTAGTTTTGGACTGTGAAGCATACAGGGAGTTAAAGGAACAGCAGGGGCATTCCATGCAATCCCGTGAATTAGTTGAGCATATCTAGGAGGTGGCTTATGATACTCGGATATAGCCTTGTAGATTGAGAAGAATACGGAATAAAGACCGCAATTCATACTGATATTTGTAAAAATCCCCATTCCCTGATTACAGGCAAGTCTGGAAGTGGGAAGTCGCAGAGTTTTCTTTGGTATGCCTATCATATTTTACAGGAGCAGGAAAGCATTTTGTATCTGGCAGACTTTAAAGCCGGAAAGGAATATGCCCCTCTGAAAGGCTGTTCCGCTTATTCCTGCGCTGATAGTGCTGTTTCTATGATATACAACTACTATGAGTTATACTCTGAAATTCGACATCACCAAAATCCAGAGATAGGTCACGTGACGCTTGTCATTGAGGAATGGTTCGGCTTATTGAGCTACATAGAGAGCATAGACAAAAAGCAAAAGAATGATTTGATGGCGAAGGTCGGAGAAATCCTAGCATTAGGACGAGGGATTGGAAATGGAATTGGAATCTTTCTTCTTGTCCAAAGGGCAGACAGTTCAAACTTTTCCGCCGGATCACGCGAGCAATTCCAAAACCTTCTCTGCTTCGGAAGGCTTAGCCGTGAACAACGTCTTATGCTGTTCGCCGGCGAAGATTTAAACAATACCCGGAACTATAAAACCGGTCAAGGAATCGCTCTGATTGACGGGCAGGAAGGGGCTACAGAAATTATCGTCCCTTGGATTCCTGAACAAGATATACTGTTAAAACGTATACGCAACTATATGGACAGACAGCCCTCGATTCAGGAATTGCTACACCAGATACAGTCAACCGGCGGCGTTGCGGAGCATAAGCCATAGGTTGACCAGAGCAGGGGGCGAAGCCCCTTGCTCCATACCGAAGTTGTTAGTATTACCACAACTTCGGTGTCAGTGTCAAAAACACAAAGAATCCTTTAAAATCAATGGTTCCGGCATACCCCCGATTGTGTCGGCTCTGTGCCGGAACATAGAAAGGAAGTACCATGACAACTAAAAAGAAAAACATAAATAATAATCGGCGCAGCCGCAAATATAATTGTACATTTAACAATCCAGATAAGCATAAAAACTGCTCCCATCAGGCCATTAAAGAAAAACTGTCAAGCTGGGAGAATATTATCTATTGGTGTATGTGTGATGAAATTGCCCAAACGCCCCATACCCATTTATTTGTACAATTTAAGAATCCGGTTTACTTTTCCAGCATAAAGAAAACTTTTCCCTCTGCCCATATCGAAGAAGCGCAAGGAACGGCAGAAGAAAACCGGGCGTATATCCGCAAAGAGGGCAAATGGGAAGATACCGAAAAGGGAACCACGAATTTAAAAGATACCTTTGAAGAATGGGGAACCATGCCCCAAACGGGACAGGGACGAAGAAGCGATTTAGCCAACCTATACCAAATGATTAAGGACGGCTATTCCAATGTGGAGATTCTGGAAATCAACCCAGACAACCTCCTGAACCTACAGCACATTGATAAGGCACGTTTAGAGATACTTTCCAGCCGCTACAAGGCAGAACGGCGCATGAATCTATTAGTAACCTATGTCAGTGGTGCAACCGGTTACGGTAAATCAAGATACATTCTTGATAATCACGGTGATTCTAATGTATACCGGGTAACGGACTATAAACACCCATTTGACACATACTCCGGGGAAGATGTAATCGTTTTTGAAGAGTTTAGAAGCGATTTACCAATAGGAAATATGCTGAACTACCTTGACGTCTACCCTCTGCAACTCCCTGCAAGGTACAACAACCGGCAAGCCTGCTACAACTTCGTGTATATCGTTTCCAACTGGAAATTAGACGACCAGTACCATAATATCCGCTTAGAGCAGAAAGAAACATGGAACGCCCTTATGCGGCGTATTCATAAGGTGAGGATATACACGGCTCCCGGTGAATGGCAGGAATATGACACTATTGATTATCTGCATGGATTCCAGCCGGTTGACAGGGCAGATACACCATTTAATAATTAAATCTGACAGGCGTTGGGACTTCACAATATACGCTGATAAAATTATTGCAAACAAAAAACATAACGAAAATAATCATACTTACAAATTATAAAATCATAGACCATATCAAATTTCAATCAAACAATCCCCCAAATAAAACTTTGTTCCCTGCGCCTGTTACAAGGCGGCGTATATGAATGACAATAAAAATACTTCGGAAATCTTCAATCTTTCTTTATTGAAGGAAGCCCTTGAATGCGGTATACTTGATACAGACAGTGTGCTAGATACGCTTATGTCAACAAAGAGAGAACAAGTCCGTAAAATACATAATTACGCCATCACACCGCCAGCAAAAGAGGGCGGACGGTGGCAGACCTGCTATAAGGGGTCAGACGGAAAAAGAAAGAATATCAAGGCACAGACGGAAGATGAATTATTGGATAAGCTGATTCCGATATACTTCCAAAATTCGCACATTGACAAAATGACTTTTTACGAACTGTATGAGGAATGGCTGGAATACAAACAGACCGTAACCAACAGCCCTAATACCATCAAGCGGCATAAACAGCATTACAGCAAATATTTTGAACCATCTGCCCTGCATAACAGGAAAATCAAGAGGATAGATGAATTACTGCTGGAATCAGAATGTAACCGCATTGTAAGGGAGTTTAATCTCCCCCGTAAAGAGTGGGGCAACATCAAGACAATCTTAAACGGTATGTTTGAATATGCCATCAGGAAAAAATATCTGACTGAGAATCCCATGGACAAAGTTCAGATTCTTGTCAAGTTTAAGCAGGTAGTCAGAAAAACAGGTAAAACAGAAACTTATAATTCTGATGAACTGAATGACTTAAACCAGTATCTTGACCGCATGTATACAGAAACGCTTGATACCGCATTTCTGGCTGTCAAATTAAATTTTTTGCTTGGCTTGCGTGTTGGGGAACTGGTAGCCCTGAAATGGGACGATTACATCAATATCAACCATCTGCATATTGTCCGTGAAGAAGTCAGAAATCAGGTTACAAACCAATATGAGGTAGTGGAGCATACAAAGACAAACCGTGACCGATTCGTGGTTCTGGTTCCAAAGGCAATCAATATCCTGCAAAAGATAGGGCATACCGGCGATTACATTTTTATGAGGGACGGGGAACGGCTTACATCAAGGCAGATTGCCTATGTACTGGAAAAATATGCAGAACGTCAGGGATTGTCTACAAAGTCCACTCACAAAATGAGAAAGACATTTGCCAGCAACCTAAACGCCAGTGGCGTACCGCTGGACTGTATCCGGGAACTGCTGGGACATAGCAACTTGAATACCACCCTTGGATATATCTACAATCCATTGACGGAGAAAGAAACTTATGACCTCATATCTAAGGCTTTGTAAGCTGTCTACAACTGTCTACAGCCTGAAAGACACACAAATATAGCGGAAGACCTTATAAGTCA
>ERZ791879.877-NODE-877-length-17881-cov-4.508415_pt1 | contig 17881 bp, 14 predicted proteins | sample MGYA00510162_ERZ791879 | MGnify/ENA primary metagenome ERZ791879 (study PRJEB30046, sample SAMN00792113) | human gut metagenome | study: EMG produced TPA metagenomics assembly of the A metagenome-wide association study of gut microbiota in type 2... | reverse complement strand
CTCCAGTTCCTTCGACTTTCCAGCGGTAGCGATAATGAATGCACCTCCAAACAATAGTCCATAGTGTTGCGTTTTTTGGCATAGAAAACGCGGCCGCCCCAGTTTCGGGACAGCCGCGCGAAATTCACTCAAAAGCGCGATTCGGTCTTCAAGACGAATCGGTTCAGGGTATAGCCCGGGGGTCCTTACCCCTCAAGGCGAGCGCGGCACAGGCCGTAGCTGCTTTCTTTACTCGGATATTCTACCACACCCCGGGGAGGCTGTCAAGCATTTTTATGCGGGAATTTGAAATTTTATGTTTAGGGGCGGCTTCAAGGCTCTCCCTTTGGGAGAGCTGGCGCGAAGCGCCTGAGAGGGCAAGCCCGGCACGACAGAGCCGACACACGGCGATAGGCAGGCTCTTTGTCAGAGCGATCCTATCGCTGTGCCTGTGCTTCTCTGTCAGCGTCCTTGCCCTCTCCGTCACCTTCGGTGACACCTCTCCCAAAGGGAGAGGCTTTGCGCCCTGCTTTCTTATTTATACCTCTATCAGCTCCCCCAGCTCCAGCGAATATATCCCTTTATAAGTCACCCGCCGGGGGGCGAAGCGCTTCTCAATGGCCTTTGCGTAGAGCTCCAGCTGAGCGCGGTAGGCGCGGACGAAGTCGGCAGGGGCCTTGCGGCGGTCCGTCTTGTAGTCCAGAAGCTCGAGGTGGTCGGGGTAGACGAGGACGATGTCCGCGATGCCCTGCACCAGCACCCCGGCGTCGGCGGCAGGGCCGTCGGGCAGGGCGCGGCCCTGAGCGGCCATGACCTCGGCGGCAGGCAGCGACGTGATAAAAGCCAGCTCCCGCAGCACATCCTCTGCCCCGCAGATGCGGCGGAACGCCTCGCTGCGCACAAAGCGGAGTATCTTATAGACATCCAGCTTCCCGGCAATGGCGGGGGGCGTGAGCTGCGCCGCCGCCTGACGCTCCCGCTCGGCGCGGACGGCATCCAGAACAGCGTCGTCCTCTGCGTCCCGCACAGCGGCCAGCGCCCCGAAGTCGGCGTGCTCGAGGAAGGCATGGAGAGCCGTACCCATCTCGGCGGCGGTGAGGCCGTCCTTCGAGAGGAAGCCCGGGCGCTCGAGGGTGGTCTGCTCAGCAGCGTGGACGAGGCTGGTCACGCTGACCTTGGCCGGGATGTCCGCCAGCGCTGCCGCCGGATACCGCCAGCCGAAGCCCTGCCGCAGCGTCTCCACAAGGGCCGGGTCGGCCTCGGGCCGGGGCGGCTCTTCCGCCTCGGCGGGGGCTTCTTCGGGCGGGAGGACATCGGCCTGCACTGTGAGGGCGATGGTGCTTCTGGTGTCCGCAAAGGGCAGCTCGAGGTTCCCCGCCAGACGGCGGAGAGGCCCGCCGTTGGGGTGGACGAGGAGCGCCGCCCGCAGCCAGTCGGCGAAGCTGCCCGCCTGAGCGTTCAGGGTCTCCCCCGCCCCGGCGGCGAGGAAGGCGGCAGCTTTGGCGAAGGGGTTGGACGTCCGGCCGATGCCCAGCGGGACCGTCAAGATCAGCTTATCCTGCGCCCGGGTGAGGGCCACATACAAAAGCCGCATCTGCTCGCTCCGCATCTCGGCGGCATGGACCGTGGAGAGGGCGGTGTAGGCCGCCGTCTTATAGGCCCCCTCGCCGCCCTCGGGACGAAGGCGGAGGCCCGCGCCGCAGACGCGGTGGAGCAGGACGGGCTGGCGGGTGTCGGCGGCGTTGAACTGCCGGGCCGTGTCGGCCACGAACACCACCGGGAACTGCAAGCCCTTGGAGCGGTGGATGGTCATGATGGTGACGCAGCCGGGCCGCGCCCCGCCGGGGGCAGTCTCCTGCCCGGTGGAGCCCGCCAGTGTGGCCGCGTCGATGGCACGGACGAGGGCCGAGATGCCGCCCACGCCCGCCCCGGCGCAGAAGGAGGCGAAACGCCGCGCGTCCTCCCGGCGGCGCTGGCCGTTCTCCATGGCACCGAGGGCGGCGAGGTAGCCGGTGGAAACAAAAATTTCTTCCAGCAGTTCCTCCACCGGCACGCTCCGGGCCATCCGGCGCAGGGCCGTCAGACGCCGGTAGAACGCCTGCACCCGGCGGGTGAAATCATCCTCCGCCTCGCTCTGGACGGCCTGTAAAACTGCGCCGTAGAGGCTGATGCGGGTGTGCTGATCGGGTGTCTGCGCCCCGGCCCGGAGGCGGACGAGGTCGTCGTCCGTAAAGCCGAACATCGGCCCCAGCATGGCGGCAGCGAGGTAGATGTCCTGCGCGGGGTTGTCGATGACCCGCAGCAGGGCGATGAGGGGGCGGATGTGGGGCGCGTCCAGCAGGTTCTCCCGGGCGTCGGCGTAGACCGGGATGCCCCGGGCCGTCAGGGCCTCGGCATAGGCCGGGAAGTCGCCTCTCGCCGCCAGCAGGATACAGCAGTCCTCGTACTGCACCGGGCGGGTGGTGCCGCCGTCCCGCACCGGCTCACCGGAAGCCACCATCGCCTCGATGCGGTCAGCGATATACTGTGCGTCCGTCTCGGCGGCATCGTCGGGCAGGAAGTGGGCCTCCACACTGCCCTCGTACGCGCCGGGTGCGCCGCAGACCAGGCGCTGTCCGTCGCCGTAGGCCGTGTCGCCCAGAGCGGGCGTCATGAGCTGTTCGAAGATAAAGTTGATGCCCGCCACCACCTGCGGGGCAGAGCGGAAGTTGGCATCCAGCGCCAGCATGGCGTTCTCGCCGGGCCTGCCGTCTTCGGGGCGGGGGCGGGCCTCGCCGCCGGGCAGGAGGGGCCAGCTCTCCAGCTTTTCCCGGAAGATGCTGGGGTCAGCCTGACGGAAGCGGTAGATGCTCTGCTTTAAGTCGCCCACGAGGAAGAGGTCATCCCCTGCCGGGCTGGCCAGACAGCGGTAAAGGGCGTCCTGCAGGGCGTTCGTGTCCTGATACTCGTCCACCATGACGGCGGCGTAGCCCTGCCGGATGCCCTGACACAGCTCAGTGGGCTGGCCGTCGGCGTCCCGCAGGAGCCGCAGGGCCAGATGCTCGAAGTCGCTGAATTCCAGCAATCTCCTCTCCCGCTTCCGGGCCGCAAAGCGGGCGTCAAAGTCCCGCACGGCGGCAAAGAGGGCGCGGAGGCAGGGTTCGGCGGCTTTCCGGTCAAGCTCGGCTTCGTCGAGGCTGCAACTGATGAGGTCTTCGATCTTCTCAAAGAGCTTTGCGGCCTCGTCGGCCCGGGTCTTGACGGCGTCCTTGTGCTCACCGGTGAGCCGCTTTTTCATATTTTTGAGGCCGGGGGCCTGTTCCATGCCGAGGACGTAGGGCGTCAGCCTGTCGTAGAGGGGCGTCCATTCCCCCGCCCCGGCCAGACGCTCCACCTCGCCCAGCAGGGCGGCGGAGTTTTCCAGCCGCTCGAGGGGTTCGGCGAACTTCTCGTTCACTGCCGCCACGGCCTTTTCCTTGGCGGCAGGGGTCTTTTTGCTGGCCTCGGCGTCGGCCTGCGCAGTCACGAAGTCCGCCTTGCAGTCGTTCAGCGCGGCGCAGAGCAGCTCCTTCGCGGCCCGGGCAGAGCGGGCGGCCTCCTGCATCAGAATATTATGCCAGCAGGTGCGGGCAAAGCCGTTCTCGTCCTGCCACGGGGCCAGCATCTCGTCCAGCTTTTTATCGTAGTCCGGCAGGGCGCGGAGGAAGTCATAGACCTGCAAAACCGCCTCCCCCGCCGCCTTGTCGGTGCGGCCCTTGCCGTAGAGATCGGCAAAGGCGCAGAAGTCCGCATCCTGATAGGCCGCTTCCAGCGTCTCGGAGAGGGCCGCGTTCCGCAGCATCTCCACGCTGCCGGGGTCGGCAGGGGTGAAGTCCGGCGGGATGTCCAGCGCCTGAAAGTGCTTGTGGAGCAGGTCAAGGCAGAAGGCGTCGATGGTGCAGATGGGGGCTCTCTGCAAAAGCATCCGCTGGCGGCGGAGGGCCGTGCTGCCCGGCTCTGCCTGACTGCGGCGGAGCAGCGCCTGCCCGATGCGGGCGCGGAGCTCTGCGGCGGCGGCGTTGGTGAAGGTGACGATGAGGAGCCGGTCGGCGTCCACGGGATGTTCCGGGTCGGTGATGAGCCGGACGGCCCGCTCCGTCAGGACAGCGGTCTTGCCGCTGCCGGCGGCGGCGCTCACCAGCAGCGCACCGCCCCGGTCGTCGATGGCGGCACGCTGGGCCGGAGTCCATTTTGTCTCGCTCACTGGTCTTCCTCCTTTTTCTCTTCCGGTTCAAAAGGCTTTGCAGGGGCATCCAGCGCCCGCTCTCCGATGCCCTCCTCATGGCAGCAGATGAAACCGTAGTCGCACCACCGGCAGGGGCTGCGGCCCGTGACCAGCGGCTCGGCGGCGATGCAGCCGCCGTAGAGCTGTTCGCCCATCCGGGTCACAAGGTCGTCCAGATGGAGCTGGATGCGGGAGAGCTTGGCCTTGTCGGCGCGTTTCTCTTTCTGGTAGGGGCTGGGTACACCGCCCCGGAAGCTGAAGGGCAGATACCGCCCCGTCTCCTCGGCGTCCATGGCGTCGAAGACCTTCTGCTCGTCCCGGACGAGGCCGTCCAGCTTGTATTCCATGCTCCGGGCGGCCTTGCCCCGGGTGGTCGTCTCGGGAGCCGGGTCGGCCAGCAGATACAGCACACCCGCAGGCTCTGCCCCGGTGAAGCGTCCGCCGGCGTCCCGGGTCAGGCTGAACAGGTAGAGCAGCATCTGACAGTCGAGGCCGCAGTAGACTTCCCGCAGGTCGAGCTTTTTCGTGCCGGTCTTATAGTCCACCACCCGCACCCAGCGGGTGCCGTCGTCCTCGATCCACTCGTCGGCGCGGTCCACGGTGCCAATGAGCTGCACCGTCCGGCCATCGGAGAGGCGGTAGGTCTGGCCCCGCACGGCGTCCTCGCCGGGGCCGATCTTCAGCTCACAGGCCACTGGTTTGAAGCTGGACTGGCGCTGCTCGTCCCGCAGGTAGCACAGCAGGCCCGTCATGCTCTTTTTGAGGCGGGAGAGCAGATAGGCGAAGCGGGCCGTGTCCTCGGGGAGGTAGCGCTTTGCGTACTCATCCACGAGAAGCCCGGCCAGCGCCGCCATGGCCTCGTCGTCGAGGTCGAGGAAGGGCTGTAAGCCAGCGCAGGGGTTGTCAGGGCCGGGGTGGGGGTCGAGGGCCATCTGGAGCACCCAGTGCATGAGGGTGCCGCTCTGGTCGGCGGAAAGCTCCGCCCGCTTCCGGGGGCGCAGGCCCAGCACGTACTGCAGGAAATAGCCGTAGCGGCAGGTGTAGTATTTTTCGAGCTGACTGGGCGAGATGCGGAGCCGCCGACCCAGCAGCGTTTCCAGCGCCTCGAGGTCGCTGACCTGACGGGGGCTGCGGCCCGCCATCCGGCGCAGGAGGGCGAGGCCCTCGGGTTCTGCCCCGCCGGGGGCATGAAGAGCCTCGGTGAGGCTGGCGCGCTCGACCTCCGTCAGGGGCCAGCCGCCGCCCAGCACGTCGAGGCCGTCGGCGGCAGTGGCGGCAAGGTCGGTCAGGTCGAGTTCCGGCGCACCCGGTCTCAGCACGTCCACGATGGGCTCGAGGGCGGCGCAGAGGGTCTGGCCCTGCCCCTTCGGCCAGCTGAGCCAGAGGCCCCTGGCCGGGGCGGTGAGGGCCTTATAAAAGCAGACCTGCTCGCGGACCACCCGGTTCTCGAAGCAGTCCGGAAGCTCGATCTCCTGCGCCATCAGGGCGTCGCGGTCGGCGTGGGTCAGCAGGCCCGTCTCGCCGGGCGCGGCGGGGAATTCGCCCTCGGAGAGGCCCAGCACAAAGACATAGTCCGGTTCGTCAAGGCGCATCTTGCCTGCGCTGGCCAGCACCACGGCGTCCAGCGTCTGGGGGATGTGGCCGAGGTCGGACGAGCGCAGCAGCAGCCCGAACAGCTCTTCGTACTCGGGGATGGTGACGCTCTGGCCGCCCAGCAGGCTTGCCATCTCGTCCAGCAGGCCCATGACCACATTCCACTCCCGGGCGGCTTCCTCGGCGGCGGGGATGCCCCGCTCGGCCCGGATGGCCTCCACCTGCGCGGCCTGAGCGTCCTCCGCGCCCAGCTCCTTCAGGCAGAAGTAGAGGGCGCGGCTCATCTGCTCGGCGTTGGCAGAGCGGAGCTTCGCGCGCAGACCGTCGGCGGCGGTGATGAGAAGGGCGCGGGCCTTTTCGGCCCTGGCGAGGTTTTCTCTGTCCTCGTCGGTAGGCTCCACATCGCCGAAGCCCCGGGGGTTCTTCTCGAAGGGCGCGCGCCACGCCGCCGCATTCGGCGACCAGGTGTAGGCGTAGTTCTCAAGGGCGCAGACCTCTTCCTCGGTGAGGGCGCAGAGGCCGGTCTTGGCCAGGGTGGTGAGCTGTTCCGTCAGCTCTGCACCCCGGGCGAGAGCCAGCAGACACCGCACCGCCGTGGCCGGGGCGCTGAACTCGGGCGTCGTCGGCTCGTCGCAGTAGAGGGGGATGTCCGCCATCCGGAACTCGTACCTGACGGCGGCGCGGTATTTCGAGATGTCGCGGCAGACCACCGCCACCTTCCCGCAGCGGACGCCCTGCCGCATGAGGCGGCGGATGGCGGCAGCGGCGGCGCGGGCTTCTTCCTCCCGGCTGGGGGCGGCGAATAATTTTATTTCCGGACAGGCCGGAGGCGGGTCACACCGGCCCGCGGCCAGCAGCTGGGCCGCTGCGGCGAGGCCGGGGGCATCGGCGTGGCGCATATCCCGGCGCAGCAGTTCCGGCACGGCCACTTCAGTGCCGTTCCGGCGGGCCAGCTGGCGCAGCTGCGCCGCCACCTGCTTCGCGCCGGAGAAAAGACTCATGTCCCCCGGCACGAGGGGGGTGCCGTCGTCGCAGAGGGCCACCGTCACGGTGGGCAGCGAGGCCAGCAGGGCGCCCATCAGCCGCTTTTTCGGGGCGTTGAAGGTGTCGAACTCGTCGATAAAGACAGCCCTGTCCCGCAGGAACTCCGGCAGTTCGCCCCGGGCCAGTGCGGCCTCGAGACGGGATGCGGCCAGCTCCAGCCGGTCGGAGGGGTCCATGCCTGTCCCGGCCAGCAGGGTCTCGTAGCCCTGAAAGATGAGGGCCAGTTCGCTGAGCTTGGCGCTGTCGGTGCCGCAGTCCTGCGCCAGCTCATAGAGCTGCTGGCCCGAGAGACCCGCGCTCTTGAGCTCGTCGATGGTCTCGGCGGCCATCTGGCAGAAGGCGGCCGAGCGGCGGTGGCGGTAGTAGTAGTGGACATTGTCCTGCAGTTCCTCGAGGGCGCGGCGCACCAGCACGGCCCGGCCCGCGTCGCTGAGGGTCTGGACGGCAGAGCCTCCCTCCGCCGACAGGATATGCTCGGCGAGGCTGGTGAAGGAAAAGCTCTCCACCAGTCCGCTCAGCGCGTCGCCCAGCTCCCGGTGGATGCGGCCCTCGGTGGACGAGGTGAACTGCTCCGGCACCAGCAGGATGCTCTTCTCCCCCGCCTCGGCCCGCGCCCGGATGCGCTGGTACAGCAGGGTGGTCTTTCCGCTGCCGGAGCCGCCTAAAAGTAGTTTTAACATGGTGAATCTCTCCGTTGGGTCAGTTTTTTATCGTGGGCGGCTTGCCCTCATTTTTCTATCATTGTACCACAAAATTGCAGCGACATCTATTCTGTGGTACAATGAAGAAAAAATCATCTCAGAAAGAGGACACCTGCATGAAAATTTTAGCAGTAGATTACGGCGACAGCCGCACCGGCCTCGCCACCTGCGACCGCACCGAGTTCCTGACTTCCCCCATCACCCCTCAGATCACTGTTAAAGCCCGGGACAAAGTCGCCGCCAGGGTCTGCGAGGTGGCAAAGGAGATCGAAGCCGAGCTCATCGTCATCGGCCTGCCGCTGAACATGGACGGCACCGAGGGCGAGCGCGCCCGCAAGAGCCGCAAGCTGGCCAAGACCGTTGAGATCTGGAGCGGCCTGCCCGTCCGGATGTGGGACGAGCGCCAGACCACCTGCGCCGCTGCCGACCTCCTCGACGAGAGCGGCACCTTCGGCGCAAAGCGGAAAAGCATCCTCGACTCGGTAAGCGCGACGGTGATATTGGACGACTACATCCAGTGGCGGAAGGAGCACCCGGGGGAGGTCTGAACGCCCCCGCCGCCCCTGTGGCAAAGTTTCTTTGCGAAGTCCGGACAGTTTGTTGCAAAGTCCGCAGAAAATCGTCGTTTTCCGGTTTGTTTTCACAATTTTCCTGAGCCGAATTTGTATAGTTTTCCGGCTTGACAGCACCGGCTTTTCTCCGATAAAATGAGGGTAGAAGAACCCCCTGACCAGATGGCCGGAGAGGACGCTTCTTCATGAGAAAAAACAACTGGACTCACCAAAACAAAAACGATTGGAGGCGACCCACATGACAAAACTGAGAAAGCTGACTGCCCTGCTTCTGACCGGTGCACTGACCCTTCTGCTCCTGACCGCCTGCAGCGGTGGCGGCGGTTCTTCCGGCCCGGAGGCCCAAGCCGAAGCCGAGGTGATGCGGGCCATCAACAACGACCGCGCCAACGGCCGCGCCGCGCCCCTGAGCAATGACCCTGATATGCAGCGTATCGCCAAAAAAAAGCTTGCCAATACCAATCTGGACGCCGATCTGAACGGCAGCATTGGAAGATATAAGTTCTACCACGACGTAAAGTACGATGAAAAAACTTCGACCCTGACCCTCATCGCCCAATACGATTATCAGAACACCAAGCTGGAAGATCTCATCGGTTGCATCACCGAGAACAATAAGGCTTCTAACTTGAATTTCAATCATTCCAGCAACTGGACCAAGGTAGGCGTAGCAGCCAAGATCCATCAGGGGCAAACCTACATCGCCATCACTCTACAGGTAAAGACGACCTGACCTGTCCCTTTTCCCTTATAAACGCAGATCACCCGCCAGTTGGCGGGTGATTTTTTTGCAGCCGTCCACCGCCCGGAGGGCGGAAAAGCAGCTTCTTATTCGTATTTCGTAATGCTCACGCTGTTGATGGTGATAGCCTCCGTCGGGCGCTGAGTTTCGTCCACGCCGGTCTGGGCGATGGTGTCCACGACTTCCATCCCCTCGTACACCTGCCCGAAGACGGTGTCGGTGTAGTCGAGGTAGGGTGCGCCGCCCGCCGTCTGGTAGGCGTTCACCACATCGGCCCGCCAGCCGGCGGCGTTCATCTGGTCGATGAGCTCCTGCGTCACCGAACTGCTGCCCGGCAGGGTCTCCATGACGTAGAAGACGCTGGCGCAGTCGCCGGAGGCATCCGCTGCCGCACAGAGTGCGCCGGAATAGTGGTGGAGCTTATCGGTGGTCTCGGCGGAGAAACGGTTCCCGTTCCAGATGGTGGTGCCTCTGCCGTCCGCGCCCTGCCCGGCCTCCACCACGAAGTCCTTCTCCACCCGGGTGACGGTCAGGCCGTTGTAAAAGCCCTGCTGGGCCAAAGTCGTGAAATTCTGCACAGCCTGCGGGGCCTCGGTGGGAAAAAGCACTGCTTTGAACACGCCTGCCGAGGTATCGAACACCGCGATGGTGTCCCCCGCCGCCGGGTGGGTGAACTGCAGCTCTGCCGACTCCACAGCCGGGCGGCTGACCGTCTGCACCGTGCCGGCCTTCCCGCCCTGGATGCTGGAGAGGATATTGTCCGCACTGCACCCGGCCAGGACTGCCGTCAGGGCCAGTGCCGCCATTATTTTTTTCAAGGCTCTCATGATCGGGCCTCCCTGTCCATATATTATAGCAAAGATGGCTTTTCAAAAGCTATCGCTATAGTATATCACATTCCGGCCCGGGAAGCGAGAGGGAAAAGCGTGAAAATTTGTTATTGGATTTCTATGCGAAAAACATCTTGACGAGCGGGCAAAAAAACGCTACACTATAGGCGTACCCGGAACCCACAGCTCAGAGGGAGCAGAGCGGGCAGGGTGTGACAGTTATCCCATTTTTTAGATATTTGACAGGAGAACGTGACTTATGGCAGAAGATATGAACAAGTCCGCCGCTGAGACCGAAGAGGAATATCAGCCCGACCTGATGACCCTCGAGGACGAGGACGGCAATGAGGTCACGTTTGAAGTGATCGACGCTCTGGACCATAAGGGCGTGCATTACCTGGCCGTTGTCGAATACGCCGAGAATGAGGAAGACCTGGACGAGGACGCCCAGCTGGTCATCCTGAGCGTCGGCGAGGACGACGAGGGCGAGTATCTCGACGTGGTCGAGGACGATGAGACCCTGCTGGAAGTCAGCAAGCTGTTCGAGAAGCGTCTGAGCGACCAGTTCGAGATCGAGTGATCTTTCAGCAAAGACTTCCTGCCCGGCGCGATTTGTTGCGGTTTATATGATCCTACTAATCATTCAACGGGAGCTTGGAGTTCGTCGGTGGATTGCAGACCTCCCCGTCATGGGTCGACCATGAAGGCTCGATGAGGAAGCGCGAAACCGGAGACAGAGCACCCACCTGTCCGAAAGGGTAGGTTTGATTGCCGCAGACGACCGGGCGGGATTCTTTATAGGTTTTCAAAAAGGCTCTCGTGCCGTATTTCCTGCCGGCATGAGAGCCTTTTTCTTTTGTCTCTATTCCCCGGTCTCGTCCGTGAACAGGCCCGGGATGCCGCAGACAGCGGCCACACCCACCAGCGTGAACACGATGCGTGACCAGATGGACGCGCTGCCGCCCAGCAGCCAGCCGACGAAGTCGAACTGGAACAGGCCCACAAGACCCCAGTTGATGCCGCCGACGATCATGAGGATGAGACAGATTTTATAAAAGGTCTGCACAAAAAGACCCTCCTTCCTTTGGGCAGTATGCCCGACGGGAAGGAGGGTTATGCATTTTATAGGAATAACCTCTCCGTCATTGCTTCGCAATGCCACTGCCCGGGTTGCGGCACCCAGCAGCCGCAGCACTTTGCTTGCGTCTTGCTGGCCGCGGCCCCAACAGCGACTCCCTGTTTCCGCCACTGGCGGCGGTCGTCGTTGTTGCTCCTATCGAGGGGAGGCCTTGGCATAGCGGGAAACTTTATCTCTTCGCCAGAGGCTCCCCTACAAGGGGAGCTGGCGGGCGCAAGCCCGACTGAGAGGTTGTACGAAGGCGAGGCTTCATCTCTTCCGCAGTATCTGCACCTCCGCCCCTCCCCTGACGGGCTGGGCCGTATAGACCTGCGGCCAGCGGGCGCGGAGGGCGTCGGCGGCGGCTTTGGCTTCGGCTTCGGTGCGGAACACGCCGAAGACCGCCGCGCCGCTGCCGGTCATGAGGGCGGTGACGGCTCCGTTCTCCCGGAAGGCGGCCTTGATGGCCTCGTTGTCCTTAGCCCCGCTGCACTCCTCGAGGGCGTTTCCGGCAGCGGCACAGACAGCGTCCAGGTCGCCCGCCCGGATGGCGGCTTCCTGAGCGGCGCAGTCGGGGTGGACGCTGCTGCCGACTTTGTCGTAGGCCGCGAAAGCCTCCGGCGTCGAGATGCCGTAGCCGGGCATCACCACCGTGAACCAGCACTCGGGCATGGGAGGCAGTGCCTTGATAAGGTCGCCGAGGCCCTGCACCCGGCAGGTGCCGCCCATAAGGGCGAAGGGTACGTCTGCGCCGATGCCGACCCCCAGAGCGCAGAGCTCGCTCATGGACAGACGGGCGCCGTACAGCTCGTTCAGGCCCACCAGAACAGCCGCAGCGTCGGCGCTGCCGCCAGCCATACCGGCCCGGACGGGGACGCTCTTATAGATGGTGATGTCTGCACCCGCCAGCAGGCCCGTATAGTGGAAGAAAGCCAGCGCCGCCTTGATGGCGGTGTTGCCGGGGCCGGGCTTGACCTTGCTGCCGGGCAGGGCCAGATCGAGGTAGGGACTGCGGCGGATGACCACCCGCTCGTAGAGCGAGATGGCCTGCATGGTCATATCCAGCGCATGGTAGCCGCCGGGCAGGATGCCCACCACGTCCAGCGCCAGATTCAGCTTGGCCGGGGCCAGGACCGTCACACGATCGCGCATGGTTTTTTCCTCCTCACTTGCAGTTCTCGTTCAAAAACTCCCGGATGCGGCGGATGGCCTCCATCAGATGCTCCACGCTGTAGGCGTAGGATACGCGGGCGTAGCCCTCGCCGGACGCACCGAAGGCGTTGCCCGGGATGATGGCGACATGCTTCTGCTCCAGAAGCTTTGTGCAGAACTCCTCGCTGCTCATGCCGCTGGACTTGATGCAGGGGAAAGCATAGAACGCGCCCCGCGGCTCAAAACAGCTCAGGCCCATATCGTTGAAGCTCTTCACCACGAGGCGGCGGCGCATATTGTACTCGTTGCGCATCCGCTCGATCTCGCCGTCGCAGTCCTTGAGGGCCGTGATGGCGGCGTACTGGCTGGTGGTAGGGGCGCTCATGATAGCGCTCTGGTGGATCTTGGTCATGATCTTGATGATGGGCGCGGGGCCGCAGGCATAGCCCAGCCGCCAGCCCGTCATGGCGTAGGTCTTGGAGAAGCCGTTGACCACCACCGTCCGCTCGGCCATGCCGGGCAGCGTGGCGATGGAAACGTGGTTCTGCAGGCCGTAGTTCAGCTCGGCGTAGATCTCATCCGACAGCACCATGATGTTGGTGCCGCGCAGGACTTCCGCGATGGCCTCCAGGTCTTCCTGCTCCATCACCGCGCCGGTAGGGTTGTTGGGAAAGGGCATGATGAGGAGCTTGGTCTTCGGGGTGATAGCGGCTTTCAGGGCGTCGGCCCGGAGGCGGAACTCATCCTCCTGACGGCAGGCCACATGGACCGGCACACCGCCGGACAGGGTGGTGATGGGCTCGTAGCAGACGAAGCACGGCTCCGGGATGATGACCTCATCGCCGGGCTGCACCAGAGTGCGGATGCACATGTCGATGGCCTCGCTGCCGCCGACGGTGACGAGGACTTCCTTTGCCGGGTCGTATTTCAGGCCCATCCGGCGGTCGAGGTAGCGGGCGATCTCGGCCCGCAGCTCTTTCAAACCTGCGTTGGAAGTATAGCGGGTGCGGCCATGCTCGAGGCTTTCGATGCCCGCCTCACGGACGGCCCAGGGGGTCTTGAAGTCGGGCTCGCCGACGCCGAGGCTGATGCACTCGGGCATCTCGGCGGCGAGGTCGAAGAATTTGCGGATGCCGGAGGGGCGCATGGCCGTAGCGGCAGGCGCGATCAGTTTATCGTAATCCATCACAGCACTGTGCACTCTCTTTCATCGATTTCTTCGTCCTGATACAGACGGCCCTCTTTTTTGTAGGTGCGGAGCACGAAATGGGTGGCCGTGGACAGCACGTCGTCCAGCGGCGACAGCCGCTTTGCCACAAAGAGGGCGATTTCCTGGAAGGTCTGGCCCTTGATGACCAGCTGCAGGTCGTAGCCGCCGCTCATCAGCAGCACGCTCTCCACCTCGTCGAAGGAGGCGATGGTGGCGGCAATTTCGTCAAAGCCGCGGCTCTTCTTGGGGCTGACGTTCAGCTCGATGACAGCTTCCACCCGGTTCACGCCGGCCTTCTCCCAGTCCACGAGGGTCTTGTAGCCCTTGATGATGCCCTGCGCCCGGGCCAGGTCTATCATAGCCGCCACCTCGGCGGGGGATTTATTCAGCATGGCCGCGATGTCCTCCACCGACATCCGGGCATTGTCTTCAAGGATCTTCAGAAGCTGTTCCATCGTTGTCTCTCCTTTGTTCAGCCTGTGGCGATATTTGTAGATAAGTATAGCACACTGCCCGGCGGTTTGCATCTGGTTTTTGCAAGTTCTGCCGGTGATAGACATTCTTTTGCCCTTTTCCCCTGCTCTTTTTTCCAAAAAGAGTGTTCATTTTTCGTGAAATCTGCTATACTGGAGATGTCCTCTCAGTCACGCCGCAAGCGTGACAGCTCCCCCAGAGGGGGAGCCATTGGCAAACCGGGCCACTCTGAGCTGACCGCTGGAAGCCCGACAAAACGCAAGAGGGCGGGCCCCGCTTACGGGGGCAGCAGCTTCTGAACAAGCAAATTTGTCAAGCTGCCGCCAATCCAGACAGCAGGGCACTTCTGTTTCCGAAACGGCGCGCTTTGCTCGTTCAGCGTGAGCTTGCCCGACACGCCAGTGGCTCCCCCTCTGGGGGAGCTGGCGCGAAGCGCCTGAGAGGGCTACATTACAAAAAAGGGGTAGGAATTATGAAAGCATTCATTACCGTCATCGGCCACGACACCGTGGGCGTCGTCGCCCGCGTCTCGGGCCTTTGCTGTGAGCTGAACATCAACATCGAGGACGTCACCCAGAGCATCCTGCAGGGCATGTTCGCCATGATCATGCTGGTGGACATCTCCAAGTGCAGCGTCTCCCACGAGGAGCTGCACCAGAAGATGGACGCTCTGGCCGCTGAGATGGGGATGCAGATCAACCTCACCCGCCAGGAAGTTTTCGACGCGATGCACACCATTTAAGGAGAGACTGCTATGAGCATGATGAACACCGGCGACATCCTCGAGACCATCGAGATGTTCACGCAGGACAATCTGGACGTGCGCACCGTCACCATGGGCATCAGCCTGCTGGACTGCATCGACCCGAACCCCAGGAAAGCCTGCGAAAAAATCTATCACAAGATCACCACCCGCGCCGCCCGGCTCGTTCCGGCTGTGGAGCACATCAGCGCCGAGTACGGCATCCCCATCATCAACAAGCGCATCAGCGTCACCCCCATCGCCATGCTGCTGGGCGCCTGCCCGGACGCAGACCCGGTGGACTTTGCCAAGACTCTGGACGCCGCCGGCAAGAAGGTGGGCGTCAACTTCGTGGGCGGCTACACCGCCCTCGTCCACAAGGGCTTCTCGGCGGGCGACCTGCGCCTCATCGAGTCCATCCCCCGCGCACTGGCCGAGACGGACATCGTCTGCAGCTCGGTGAACATCGGTGCCACCAAGGCGGGCCTGAACATGGACGCCATCAAGCTGATGGGCGAGGCCGTCAAGAAGGCCAGCGAGCTCACCGCCGACCGTCAGTGCATCGGCGCAGCAAAGCTGGTGGTCTTCTGCAACGCACCTGAGGACAATCCCTTTATGGCGGGTGCCTTCCACGGCCCCGGTGAGCCCGACTGCGAGATCCACGTCGGCGTCTCCGGCCCCGGCGCGGTCCGCGCCGCGCTGGCCCGGCTGCCCAAGGACGCCCCCATCGACCAGGTGGCCGAGCTGGTGAAGCGCACCGCCTTCAAGATCACCCGCGTGGGCCAGCTGGTGGCAAACCTCGCCTCCAAAGAGCTGGGCGTACCCGCCGGCATCATCGACCTGTCGCTGGCCCCCACCCCCGCCGTGGGCGACAGCGTGGCCAACATCCTCGAAGAGATGGGCCTTGAGACCTGCGGCTGCTGCGGCACCACCGCCTGCCTCGCCCTGCTCAACGACGCCGTCAAGAAGGGCGGCGTCATGGCCTCCAATCACGTTGGCGGCCTGTCGGGCGCTTTCATCCCCGTCAGCGAGGACGACGGCATGATCCACGCCGCCGAGTGCGGCTGCCTCACCATTGAAAAACTGGAGGCCATGACGGCTGTCTGCTCTGTGGGCATCGACATGGTCATCATCCCCGGCGACACCACCCCTGCCGTCATCAGCGCCCTCATCGCCGACGAAGCCGCCATCGGCATGGTCAACAGCAAGACCACCGCCGTCCGCGTCATCCCGGCCATCGGCCGCAAGGCGGGCGAAGTGCTGGACTTCGGCGGCCTGCTGGGCTACGGCCCCATCATGCCGGTCAACCAGCGTGACCCCTCCGTCTTCATCAACCGCGGCGGCAGACTCCCCGCCCCGATGCAGTCGCTGAAGAACTGAGCGCTCTTTATAAACTTTCTGCGCACCGCTTGACTTTTGCGTAGAATAGCATATAATAAAAGTACAAAAGCAAACTTTGCATAACATTTCACCAAAGCAGAAGAAAACCCCCTCACGGAGCTGCAACTCCGAAAGGGGGTCTTCTTTTTAGTGCTTACGGCCCGAGAACCATCCGTCAAGCCACTTACAGATGTAATAAGAAATTACATTTGCTGCGACAGACAGCACAAAAGCTTCTAAACTTTGCATTCATTCCACCTCCCTCCCACTTAAAAATGGGCGGACGAGGCCGCAAAGTCATTATAACATACTTTTCGACAAAAAGATACCGCAAATCGTTTTGAATCAGACGGAATAAATCCCCCGAAACAGGCCCATCCTCTGGATAAACTTTCCAAGAGGGGGCCTGTTTTTTATGTTATCCCGCCGCGAAATGGGGGCGCTGTGCGCCTCGCTGCTGTTCTGTCTTCTGCTGTCGCTGGGGGCAGGCTGGGCGCAGAGCCAGCTCACCACCGCCGACCAGCTTGCCGCCGACACCCTGCGGCTCCACATCCGGGCCGATACCGACTCCGTGCGAGACCAGAGCGCGAAGCTGGCTGTCCGGGACGCCGTGCTGGCCCTCACCGACGAAGCCTGCCCGGCGGACAGCCGGGCCGATGCCCGGGCGTGGGCGGCGGAAAACCTCGTCCGCTTCGAGCTGACGGCCCGCCAGACACTGGCCGCTCTCGGCATCCGCGCACCGGTGAAAGCCTGCCTCGTGAATATGTACTTTCCCACCCGGCGCTATGACGGCGGAGCTCTGCCCGCCGGGCGGTACGACGCGGTGCGGCTGGACATCGGGACGCGGCGGGCAGGCCGGAACTGGTGGTGTGTGCTCTACCCGGGTCTCTGCCGGTCAACCTGCGGCGGGTACGACACGCCTGCCGAAAATGACCTTGTCTGCGGGGAGTATATCGTCCGGTTCCGGTTCGTGGAGTGGTGGGGCGGCCTCACCGCGCCCCGGGAGGACGTGGTTCTGGCCGGGTGAACAGGCCATCGGCACGCCGCATAGGATGAGCACGGAAGGAGTGTGACAACACTATGGCAATTCCTGCTTACTACTCGCTCATCCAGCGCGGCAGCTCCGGCCCGGACGTAGCCCTCGTGCAGACCTGGCTCAACGGCATCCGGGATAGCTGCACCTGGTACGCCGCCCTCACCGTGGACGGAAAGTTCGGCGCAAACGCCGAGAAGGCTGTCCGGGAGTTCCAGCTCCGGTACGGCCTCAAAGAGGACGGCAAAGTGGGCGCGAACACCTGGAACGTGCTCTACGCCCGCTACACGGCCAAACACGGCCTCATCGTCCCCTACCCCGGCATCGTGCTGCGGAGCGGCAGCGCGGGCGGCTGCGTCCGGCTGGTGCAGCAGAAGCTCAACACCGAGGGCGAGCGGCTCACCACCGACGGCAAGTTCGGTGCCAGCACCGTCGCCGCCGTCAAGCGCTACCAGACCCGCCACAACCTGACCTCCGACGGCTCCGTGGGCAAGGACACCTGGGAAAAGATGTTCCCTGCCGCGTGACGTGAAGACGGAAGAGCCTCCCGAAAGGGGAGGCTCTTTTCGATTTGACATATCTTTTTGTCAGAATTTATGATATACTTGCTTTGCGGTTCACCCCGTAATCCACGGGAGAGGGGGTGAAGCAATGGAGTATATATTCACATTCTTGGTGTCTGTCGCAGCAGATGTAACGTCGCGGTTCATCTGCAAATGGCTTGACAGATACGATGAGAACCGCAAAGCCTAATTAAAAGGAAAGCCCCCTGGGAGTTCGCGGCTCCTTGGGGGCTTTTCCATTGGGGTGAAACCAATGGAGTATTCACATTCCTGAGTTTATTATATGCCATCCCGTGCAAAAGTCAAGCGGTGCGCGGAAAGTTTACAAAGACACTTTCCCTCTGTAGCAGGGCACTACTGTTTCCGAAATTAAAAAACTTTCAGCGTCCAGCGTGGGCCTGCCCGGCTCGCCAGAGGTGCTTCGCACCCGGGTTGCGGCTCCCAGCGTCTGCTTCGGCCCTTGGTGCGGGCCTCGCATCCTGCTGGCCGCGGCCCCAACAGCTCCT
>ERZ791879.840-NODE-840-length-18699-cov-13.252628_pt1 | contig 18699 bp, 16 predicted proteins | sample MGYA00510162_ERZ791879 | MGnify/ENA primary metagenome ERZ791879 (study PRJEB30046, sample SAMN00792113) | human gut metagenome | study: EMG produced TPA metagenomics assembly of the A metagenome-wide association study of gut microbiota in type 2... | reverse complement strand
CTCCCACCTCCAAGGCTCGCAACGGAGACACCGTCCGCGTTGCATTCGATCCCCACAAGGTCCACCTGTTCGACGTCGAGACCGAGCTGACCATCCTGAACTAAACATTTTAGCGACGATCATTTTTGATCCTCCTATCATAAGAGAAACCGCCGAAGGAAAGAAACCTTCGGCGGTTTTTCGTTTGTGTGTTCAGCTTTACGCTTCAATGGACCCGTGCTCTTTTCATTTGCTGGCAGTGCCGGGCGCGGGCTGGTGCACCAGCTCGATAAAGGCTTTCATCTGAGGGGTCAGCCATTTGTCACGGTGGTAAAACAGCTGACGGTGCATCTCCACGGTGCAGTCCGGCACATTCAGCCGGGCAAGACGACCTGCTGCCAGCGCCGGACGCACGATGTACTCCGGCAGGAAGGAAAGACCCATGCCCTGCTCCACCATCTGGCACAGCAGCGCAGCGCTGCCCAGCTCCAGATAAGGGTGGATGGCAAGGCCGCGGGCGGCAAGGCACTGATCCAAAGCGTCGCGGTAGCTCATGCCGCGCTCAGTGAGCAGAAATTCCTGCCGGGGCAGCTCTTCCAGCGTAACGGCTTCCTGCCCGGCAAGCGGGTGAGCGGACGGTGCAATAAAACACACCGGCTCCGGCACATCCGCCGCAAGCACCAGATTGGGCTGCAGCAGGGGCTGGTCCAGCGTATAGGCCAGATCGATCTGATTTGTGCCCAGCATCTGCAGCATCCCGTCGGCAGTGGCGGTGCACAGCACCAGCTCCACCTGCGGGCACAGGGCGTGGTAGCGTTTGAGCAGACCGGGCAGGAAGGTGGAGCACACCGAATCCGCCAGCGCGATGCGCAGACTGCCGCTGATCTGCCGGGCGGGCTGCAGGGCAGCCTGCGCCTGCTGGGCCGTGGCCAGCAGGGTGCGTGCATAGCCTAAAAAGGTCTGGCCAGCATCGGTGAGCCGCACGGTCTTGCCCACGCGGTCGAACAGCGGTGCGCCCAGCTCTGCTTCCAGCTGTGCGATCTGGGAGGACACCGCCGACTGGGAATAGCCAAGCTGCCGCGCAGTGCGGGAAAAGCTGTGCAGCTCGGCGATGTGCAAAAAGGTATTGATGTTCCGCAGTTCCATAAACGCTTCCTCTCAGCGGCGGGCGATGCCGGTCACGGTGAGCACCTCGCCATCCACGGTAAAATGCACCTCTACCGGGCCGAACTCCATGCCGTACACCCGCTGCGGGTCGTGCTGGTAGGAGGGGCGCGGGTCACCTGCCAGTACGCCGGTCAGGGCGGCGCGGTCGGCCTGCGGCACCTGTGCCAGCAGATCGGGCGGGAACTGTACCTGCAGACGGTGGAACTGGGTCTGGCCGGTAAAGCCCTCGGCGGCATCCGGGTGGCAGTCGGCATAGGGGATGTAAGGCTTGATGTCGTAGATGGGGGTGCCATCCATCAGGTCGGCACCGCGCACGATGAGCACCGGGCCAATGTCCGGCCGGTGCTCGATGCCTTCCAGACGCACGCTGGAAAGGCCCAAAGGATTGGGACGGAACGGCGACCGGGTGGCGAACACGCCCATGCGGGTGTTGCCGCCCAGACGCGGCGGGCGTACAGTGGGGGACCAGCTGTCCCGCACCGCGCCGGAGAACTGCCACACCAGCCAGATGTGACTGAAATCTTCCAGACCGCGCACGGCATCGGCATTGCGGTATTCGGGCGTAAAGATCACCTCGCCGCGCAGCTCGTCCACAAGGCCGCTCTGGCGCGGGATGCCGAACTTGGTGGGAAAGGCAGTATGGATATGGGCAATGACCTTCAGGGTCATCTCTTCAGGTGCAGTGGGCATGGCGAACTCCTTTTAATAGATCTTTTTCAGGGGGCATTCCGGCGGGATGCTGTACCGTGCCCGGAATGCGTCCAGTTCCTGAGGCGTGCGAATGAGCTGAACGTCCTCAAAATGGCCATCCGGGGAGATGAAACCGGCCACCTGCTCCCCGGTGCAGATGCTGCACCGCAGTGCAGGCTGCTGGGTGGCGGGGTCGTAAGAACGGGCAGGCTTTTTGCGGGAGAAAAACATGAGAAGCCTCCTTCTTTTATGAAACGTGCCTGAAAGACTGCAGGCGGCTCACAGCCCCCGGCACAGGCCGACAGCGCGGCCCTCAATGTGCAGCTCTTCCAACTGCAGGCCGGTAAAGATCATGGGTGGGCAGACGGCGGCATTGTCCGCAAGCAGCATCACAGCATCGCCCTGCCGGTGGAAGTGCTTGAGGGTGGCCTCGCCGCCAATGCGCACTGCGGCGATCTCGCCCTGCTCCACCTCCGGCTGGCAGCGAATGCATACAATGTCGCCGTCGCAGATGGTGGGGGACATGCTGTCACCGTGGCAGGTCAGGGCAAAGTCGGCGCGCCACGCGGCGGGAACGCCGATATAGCGTTCAATGTTCTGCTCTGCCGTGATAGGAGTGCCGCAGGCAATGGAACCGATCAGCGGGACCTGCGTCATGGCAGGCAGCGGCTCAAAGCCCGGCGGCGGACAGGGTGCGTCCAGCCCCAGCAGATAGGCAGGGGTGGTCTCCAGCGCGGCTGCCAGCTCTTCCACCTTGGACTGCGGCAGGTCGTTGATGCCTTTTTCCAGCTTGGTAATGGAGGATTTGGACCGATAGCCCATGCGCTGGGCAAGCTCTTCCTGCGAAAGGCCCAGTTCTTTGCGGCGCAGATGCAGACGGGTAGAAAGCTCAGACATGCGAAACCTCTCTGAAAACGTATGGTTGTTCTGTAAAAAGAATGCTGTTACCAGAAGTATACCAAAAAATTGCATTAAAATCAACTTTTTTCTGCGAATTTGCAAAAATGGGTTGACACTGAATCAATGCAGGAATATACTACAACTAAAGATTGTTGAACGGCATTGCCGATACGAAAAAAGGAGAGCGGAATATGGCAAATACTGAAATGATCCGGGATTATATCCGCGCCAGTGGGTACAAGATGCAGTATGTGGCACGAGCCTTGAAGATCAGCCCCAATGCGCTGAACCTGAAACTGCAGGGGCGCACACAGTTCAAGCTGAGCGAAGCAGAACGGCTGAGCGCGGTGCTTGGTCTGAGCATGTACGAGCGGGATCTCTGCTTTTTTGAAGAGCAGAACCGCCGCGAAGTGCTGGCACGCCGCGCGGATGAAAAGAGGAGGGCAGAACATGACAAGCGAGCAGAGAAATCAGACGCGGCTGGCACTGTACCGGTATGGGATGCGGCAGCGTGCACGAAGCCCGGTGGAGCGCAGCTGGTGCGCCGCCATTGAGGAGGGCCTTGCCTATTACCGTAAAACCGACCCGCTGCGTGCGGATCTGTTCGAGCTGCGCTATGTGCAGCACCGCACGGAGGACGATGTGATCGATCAGCTGCACATCGGCCGCACTACTTACCAGAAAGCCCATCAGGACCTGCTGAGCACCATTGCCGTGTACGCGGCAGAGCGCGGGGTGTTTTACCGCGAGACGGAAAGTTGAAAGCAGAATGCCCCCGGACGCTGCCAGCAGGCAATGTCCGGGGGCATTTTTGAACTCAGGCTTTTTTGTTCGGGTCCTGTTTTTCGCAGTGGCTGTGGCAGGATGCACAGTTGCCGCCGCAGCCCTCGCCCTTCCAGCCGCCCTGCTTGGAGATCCACACAACGGCCAGTGCAAACAGAACGATCAGAACGATCAGCGTAATGATTCCACGAAGTGTCAGCATTTTTTGTACCTCTTTTCCCGGTGGGAAAGTTTCTGTGTTCAGTATACACGATTTGGCATCAAAGGGCAACCGGAAAGCGGATACAAAAAGTGTGATTTTTTTAAAATTAGGGCTTGCATTTTGGCAAAGGCCGTGCTATAATAATCACGTTCCAGTTCGGAACGCACAAAACAAAATATGGAGGATTAGCTCAGCTGGTTAGAGCACCTGCATCACACGCAGGGGGTCTGGGGTTCGAGTCCCTAATTCTCCACCATACAGTTCGTACTCGAACCCCATTCTTTATGAAAAAGGGTTCGGGTACGTTTTTTGTTTATCGGAAGTTTGCGTTTGCGACAGCAACAAACACCCCAGTGGGATGTTTGAGCAACAGAATAGGCTACCAGGAAATCCCAAGTCGTATGACGTGGAATTTTTTGTTTCGATCAAGGACTCGAATGGCATCTACGTAAAAAATCCATAGCAAATGAGCCGGAAGCCTTCTGTAGATCAGAGGCTTCCGGCTCACTGTATATTCATGATAAAAGCAAAATTCCTGCCACCAGTACCATGTTGCAGGCAAAAAAAAACAGCGCGGGCAGTGCATCCACAAAGGCCGGCGAAAGAGTGAAATCGTCCGGGACAGGATCGTTTTGATTCATGTGATCGACCTTTGCATTTCTCCACGCAGCGCCGGAGAGACCTTTCTTGCTGAATTTCTGAAAAAAGAGCAGTGCTTTTACGCAAGATCGTCAATGCGTTCTGTAGCATGTCACGGGTCAATATCCAGCTCACGCAGAAGCAGCCGGAGGGCGGGCGAGATGTTCTCGCGGTTCCATACGGCCCAAGCGGGAACGGTATCGTTTTCCAGCGGGATAAAGGTGAGGTTTTTGTTGGCGGGCAGCTGAGCCAGCACCGGCTCGGCAAGGATGGTATAGCCGCCGTAGAAAGCCAGCTGCAGCATCAACTCCTCCATGGAATACGCAAATTTGATGTTCTGCGGGTCGCTGCCGTGGCGGGTGAGGACTTGCGCAAACTGGTTCCACAACTCCCGGTCCATGGCGGGTACATAATATTGTTCGCTGGCAAGCTGGCTGCGGTGCAGGGACGCATAGCTGGACAGGTGGCTCTGGCGATTGAGCACTACGTACTGGCGCAGCTGGCCTACTTGAGCACGCAGCAGGGAGGAGGCATCCTCCAGCGGGACCAGCTCCAGCTGCAGGGCAAAGTCCAGCTTTTTCTGCTGCAGGCGTTTTTTCAGGGTGGGAAAATCCCCAAGATGAAAGTGCAGCGGAATGGCAGGGTGCTGCTCCTTGAACAGCAACAGCTTTTCCAGAATGGGCAGATTTTCCATGCCGCTCATCATGCCAATCTCAAGCGGGGTGCTGCACTCGGCAGCAGCGGCGCGGGTGCGGCGGGCGGCATCTTCCGCAAGGTCGGTGATGCGCACCGCATACTCGTAGAATACCTGCCCGGCACTGGTAAGCGCCACCGAGTGCCGTGTGCGCTGAAACAGCTCGGTTTCAAGTTCTTCTTCTAGCAGCTTGATTTGCTGGCTGACCGCCGTTTGGGAAACATAGTGCTGCTGTGCCGCTTTGGAAAAGCTCAAATTCTGTGCCACCGCAATAAAATAGCGCATCTGCTGCAGGGTCATGACCGGCTCCTTTTTCTCTTAAAAAAATGCTTATAACTTTTACTTCTAATTATAAAAAGAAAGCAATATTTTTCAAGTGCGAGATATTGTGATAGAATTAACAACCGAAAAGGAGCACACAGCTCTGCACATTGAGAAGAAAGAGAAAAACGAAAGGAACCACCAAGATGAAAAAGATCTCGCGCAAAAGCTTTCTGAAGCTGGCTTCTGCTGCTGCCATGAGCGGCATCACCGCCAGCGCACTGGCTGCCTGCAATGCTGCTTCCGGCAGCACGGCTGCATCTTCTGCCGCTGCAAAGTACACCCCGGGCACCTACACTGCCACGGCCAAGGGCATGAGCGATATCACCATGACCGCCACCTTCAGCGAGACAGCCATTACTGACATCCAGCTGGATCTGTCCGGTGAGACCGACTCCATCGGTCAGGTCGCAAAGGATGACCTGATCAAGCAGCTGCTGGAAGCCCAGAACAGCACCATCGACGGCGTGTCCGGTGCAACCATTACCAGCGATGCTGTGAAGCAGTGCATGAACGACTGCATCACACAGGCCATGGGCGGCACTGCAGTGTCTGCCCCGGAAGCTTCTGAGCAGGCTGCCAGCTGGCGCACCGCCCCGGAAGCCATCCCGGACAGTGAGATCACCAAGACCTACGATGTTGACGTTGCCATCATCGGTATGGGCTATGCCGGCCTGAGCTGCTACCGTGAGCTGGCCGAAGAGGGCAAGAACGTTCTGGTGCTGGAAGCCATGCCCCGCGAGAGCTGGTGGACGGTCGGCCACGATATCGGCCACATCAACTCGGACTACCTGCTGAGCCACGGTGTGCCCAAGGTGGACGAAGTGGAGTTTGTGAACAACTGGATGATGCAGACCCACGGCAAGGCAAACACCGCACTGGTGATGAAGTTTGCCAAGAACAGCGGCAGCACTGTGGACTGGTGGCTGGACAAGATCAACCCGGACACGCTGGCCAAGACCCGCATCCAGTTCTGGCCGGACAACGAGTACACCGTGCACCAGCTGAACAACGGCATGCACTACTACACCGGCACGCTGGAATGGTGGGAAAACTACTGGGAGAACCCCGCCAGCGGCGAGAAGAACAACAACACCGCCGGTCAGCTGGAGCTGAAGGACCTGAGCTGGGACAACTACAATTATGTGGAGGAGAATTTCTCTGACAATGCCACCGCTCTGTTTGGCACCAAGGGTGTGCAGCTGGTAATTGACGGTGCAAAGGTCACCGGCGTGATCGCACAGGACGGCGACGGCAATTACCTCAAGATCAACGCTAAGAATGGCGTTGTGCTGGCAGGCGGCGGCTTTGGCGGCAACAAGGAAATGATGGACGATCTGCTGCCGGACATCAAGCGTCTGTTCACCAAGGATGAGGACTTCTTTGCTCCCTTTGGCCGTGACGGCTCCACTATCCAGATGGGTGTGTGGGCAGGCGGCCGTCTGGAGGGCGACATCTCCACCATGAACTTCGACTCCATGGCCGTGCCCGACTATCTGCCCGGCCCCCTGTGGGTGGACGAGAATGGCCAGCGCTTCCAGAACGAAGCCTTTGCCGGCCCGGAGATCAACGGCTTCTTCATGGCACGTGCAAAGCGCGGCAATATCACCTCCATCTACGACAGCACCTATGAGACCCAGATCCTGCGCGGCTTCCCCGGCCATCAGGCATTCGAGTACGACATGCCCGCTGTGGTGGAAGCCATGAAGGGCAACTTTGAGGCCGCAAAGGCTGCTGGTGCCGAGGGCGCCAACGGCTGGTACTGCGCCGACACCATCGAGCAGCTGGCCGAGTACATCGGTGTGGAGCCTGCAGCCCTTTCCGCTACTGTGGAGCAGTACAATAAGGTTTGCGCCGAGGGCTACGACAGCGACTTTGCCAAGGACCCGCACTTCCTGAATGCAGTTGCAAAGGCTCCCTTCTACGCCCATGTCACCACCCTGAGTCTGGGCTTTGCACTGGTGACCACCGGCGGCTTTGTGACCACCAATGACCAGCAGGTGATGAACGAGGATTATCAGCCCATCGAGGGCCTGTACGCTTCCGGCAACACCTGCGGTATGCGCTTCGGTCCCGAGTATATCACCCCGATCCCCGGTGTGAGCATTGGTATGTGCCTGACGCTGGGCCGCGAACTGGGCAAATATCTGGCTGCAAAGTAAGCAGCTGCCTTCGTCAAAGCCTGATTGGCTGCAGTAAAGCCCCATAAGCAATAAAAGATCCCGTCCACTTCTGGGTGAACGGGATCTTTTTTGCGTATCAGACAGGAAAAAGCGGCTCAGAGGTCGTTTTTCTCCTGCCCCAGATTATCGGATTCCAGGACGACACAAACTATGTTGCCATTGGCGGCGTAACGCCGGAGAACATCCCGGAGTTCCGCAAGGCGGGCTGCCTTGGCGTGGGCCTTGCCAGCAGCCTGATGCCGAAGGACAAGGCCGCCGCCCGCGACTGGGATGCCTGCGCGGAATACGTGCACATGCTGCTTACAAAAGCCAAAGGCGAATAAACCGCAGAAACAGCAAGACCGCTCACCCGAAAAGATGAGCGGTCTTTTGTTGTGTGATGGGATGGCATTGCGGCCTACTCTTTAGACCATGGCTTCGCGTCATCCTGCCGGAGCAGTCGGCGCTGATGCCGTTCTGCTTTGTCTGCTGCGTGAACCACTTTCACTCCTGAAATGAACTGCATGAAAAATCAGAAGGCCTCATTCTATTGACTTTGCCTTTGCAGGGGAGTATACTCCATGTCACCAAGAATATTACGGCTATGACGAGAAAAAGTACCCGGAAGGAATGCTGCAGAGAGCTGCCGGTTGGTGCAAGGCAGTGCAGGGCATCCGTGGGAAGATCCTCTCCGAGCTTTCCGGCTGAATGGACGGTGTGCGCCCCAGTAAGCAGGAACGGCAGGCCCCCGTTATCACGGGCCGCGCGTTGTTGGACGTGCACTGAGTGGTCAGCGTTGTGCTGGCAATAAGAGTGGTACCGCAGAGGATTTTACACGCCTTTGTCTCTTACAGACCGTAGGGGACAAGGGCGTTTTGTTTTGCGGATGCTTTTGCCCCAAAGCATGTCAGAAGGAAAAGGAGAAACAATTATGAAAACACTGGAAAAAGTAAGCGACTTTGTGGGCAAGTACATGGCCGCCATCGTTATTGTGGTGGCCGCGGGTGCCCTGTTCTTCCCCGGCCCGTTCAGCGTGGTAAAGACGGCGTGGGTCAATAACCTGCTGGGCATCGTGATGTTCGGCATGGGCCTTACCCTGAAGCCGGAGGACTTCAAGGTGGTGTTCAGCCGCCCGAAGGATGTGATCGTGGGCTGCGTTGCACAGTTCACCCTCATGCCGTTTCTGGCATGGGCGCTCACGCAGGTGTTCCACCTGCCCACCGAGCTGGCCATTGGCGTGATCCTGGTTGGCACCTGCCCCGGCGGCACCTCTTCCAACGTGATGACCTACCTTTCCAAGGGCGACGTTGCACTGTCCGTTGGCATGACCGCTGTTTCCACCGTGCTGGCTCCGCTGCTCACCCCGCTGCTCACCCTGCTGTACGCTGGCCAGCGTGTTGACGTGAACCCCATGAGCATGTTCATGTCCATCGTCAAGGTGGTGCTGGTGCCCATCGCACTGGGCTTTGTGGTCAATCACTTCTTCCATAAATTCACCGAGGAAGCCGTCCGCGTGCTGCCTCTGGTCTCCACTACCGCCATCGTGCTGATCATCTGCGCCGTGGTCTCCGCCAACAGCGCCAAGATCATGACCAGCGGTCTGCTGATCCTTGTGGTGGTCATCCTGCACAATGTGCTGGGCTACCTCACCGGCTTTGGCGTGGGCAAGCTGCTCAAGCTGGACTCCACCAAGTGCCGCGCGATCTCCATCGAGGTGGGCATGCAGAACTCCGGCCTTGCAACCAGTCTGGCCGCCGCACACTTTGCACAGTATCCGCTGGCTACCATTCCCGGCGCTGTGTTCTCCGTGTGGCATAACATTTCCGGTGCGATCCTCGCCAACTTCTTTGCCCGCACAGCAGAGAAGAAGGATTGATCTTTCATAACATAGTAAAGCCCCCGGCAGGCGCAAACCTGCCGGGGGCTTTGCTGTGCCTGCGGGCCGGACATCTGCAACAAAACCGGCACAAATTGTGCTTTTCACGCTGCTTTTAGGGCGATTCACGCAGGTTTGCTTCCAAAATCCGGTAAAGTGTGAAATAATCAAGATACTGTAATATATACCCCCCCCCGTAAAAATGCGAGGGGAAAAAGGAGGTTGTACCATGAAACAAGGCAAACTTATCCGGCGTGCAGTATCGGCGGCGCTGGCCGGATGCATGATGTTCACCTTTTCCGCTCCGGCGCTGGCCGCAAGCACCGATGCCCTGCTCCAGCAGAGCACCGCCGCCAAAAGCGCGGTGAGCGTGCTGGACGCGGAGAACAGCGGAACGGATGCTAATGCGTCTGTTGCTACGAAGTATGGCATTACCATTGAAATCTATGACAGAGGTAAGGTGGAAGTTGACAGCGATAATTGCAACAACATTCTTGGCTTCCTGAAGTATGATCCTGATGAGCAAAAGTTGACCCTGCTGAAGCCGAATGCCAGCGCAGTCCATTATCTGACCATCGATGCACCGAACACGGACGTGGTGCTGGAATCCACAGAGATGATTGTGAATGAAAATCTGATCATCGAAAACGCTCGTTCCGTGAAAGTTTCCAGCACTGGTAATTGGGCACCGGTTTATGGAAAAGTGTACATCTACTGTCTTTGCCCTGTTACCCTTGAGCACACGGAAGCAGGCGCGAATTCGGGAGTTGCAATTAAAGGAATTGAGTTTGCCGCTCCGGTAAGTGCGAACGATTTTGTCTACTATACCAGCAATGCGCCTGACGCAACGCCGACGGATGCGGGCACTGGGACGATTCCGGCAAGAACTAAAAACTATCTGCGCATTGTGCCGAAAGTTTCCTATGCGATTACGGCAGACGATGCCACCATCACCGTGGATGGTAAGGCAGTGACCTCGGCCTTTGCGGGCGAAAAGGTCACCGTGACCGCTGCAGGCAAAGAAAACGCTGAGTTTACCGGCTGGACTGCTGAGGGCATCACGCTTACAGATAAGCAGAAGGTGAACCCCACAGTCACCTTTACCATGCCGGGCAATAACGTGACTCTGACCCCGAATTACAATGTTGTACAGGATTATGGCATTGCGGTGGGCAGCGAGAACACTACACCAACCCGCGTTACCAGCAAAAACTGTAAAGACATTTTAGGAAATGGTGTGCTGAGTTACGACCCGACCACCCAAACGTTGAAGTCGGATGGCAGAATAAAGCGCTCGTCTCTGAAAATCAACGCACCCGGCAAGGATATAAATCTGGACGGTAAAGATCAGATTGCTGTGGCTGCAAAGTTGATTGTGGAGAAGGCACGTAATGTGAAGGTCAACAGCAATGAACTGGCTGCAATTATGGCCAGAAATGATACCAGCACGATCGACTGCACCGGCGAGGTGGATATCAGCGGCGGATTCATGGCCGTGAACGGAAGCCTGAATATTATAAATTCCAGCAAAGTAAACATTTATACAAACTGTGCAGCTGCGGTGAATTACGATGCGACTATCACCAGCGAGGGTGACGTGACCATTGAGAGTACCGACGGTAGAGCGGCGAAAAACCTGACGATCGACAAGGCTGATAATGTTACTGTTATAATCAAGGACACACAAGCGATTTCCGAAAACACCAAGATCACGGCTTCCGGCACTGTGATCCTGAAGAATACCGCAGAGGGTGGCCCTGTGGGCACTGTTGACTTTACACAGGCAGACGGCAAAAAATACGTCTACTATACCAGCGAAGCCGAGGATGCAAAGCTGATCGACCCGCGCATCCATCCGCTCCCTGATACGGTAGAAAGCAGCTACCTGCGCATTGAGCCGAGGGAGACTTACTACAGTATTACCGTTGCGAACGGCACCGCTCAGGTGGGCGACGACACCACCGGCCAGATTACTACCGCCTTTGAGGGCGAAACGGTCACCGTCAAGGCCAACGCACCCACCGATGAGGATGCCGCCAAGGGCGTGAAGTTCCACCACTGGAAGGTGGAAGAGGGAAGCACCAGCTTTGACCCGACCGAGGGCAGTCTGGGTTCTGCGACTGAAGCAGGCACCGCAGAGATCAGCTTTGATATGCCCAAAGGCAATGTGAAGCTGACCGCCGTTTACAGCATCCCCGCTTCCGTGCTGAGGAGTACCGTTACTGTTGAGGGCGGCACGGCAAAGTCCACTCTGGACGAGGGCAGCGATATCCCCGCAGAGATCGGCACCACGGTGGAGATCACAGCTACCCCGTATGATGCCGAGAAATACCCCGGCATGGAGTTCGTGGAATGGGAGATCGTGTACCCCGATAGCTTCTACGAGAAATTCCCCGGTGGCATTCCGGAAAATCTGCAGCTCAAGCTGGACAATGCCAAGAGCGCGACCACGACGTTTAAGATGCCCGTTTACCCGGTCAAACTGATCGCCCACTGGTCGGCAAGCCCGGTGGCCAAGCCTGACCCGGACGAACCTATTGATGAAGACTTCGGCGTAGAACCTGCACCCATGGATACCACGGGCGGTGCAATTGCCGCCGTGGCCGTTGGCGGTGCAGCCATCTGGGGCGGCTACGAGATCGCCACCCGCGTCATCCTGAACGGCCTCCTGCCCGAGGGCGCAGCCATCCCGGCAAACCGCGGCCAGCTGGCCCTGCTGGTGTGGAACACCGCAGGCAGACCCGAACCCGCAGGCGCACCCGCCTTTGCGGATGTGACCGACCCCGATATGGCAAAGGCCGCACAGTGGTGCACCGAGCAGGGCACCATGGATGCCAAGGGCGACCGCTTTGAGCCCGAAGGCTGGACCCCGAAGTTCAAGGTGATCGAAGTGTGGAATAAGGCGTTCCCCAAGCAGTAAAACAGCAAACAGCCCCCGGCAGGCGCAAACCTGCCGGGGGCTTTGCTGTGCCTGCGGGCCGGGCATCTGCAACAGAACCGGCACAAATCATGCTTTTCACGCTGCTTTTAGGGCGATTCACGCAGGTTTGCTTCCAAAATCCGGTAAAGTGTGAGATAATCAAAGTACCGTAATGCATACCCCCCCCCCGTAATAATTTTCGCAAAGGAGGAACCCCTATGAAACGAAATATTTTGGCCCGGCGGGCGGCTTCCGCTGCGCTGGCAGCATGCATGATGTTCACCCTTTCCGCCCCGGCTCTGGCCGCAAGCACCGATGCCCTGCTCCAGCAGAGCACTGCCGCCAAAAGCGCGGTGAGCGTGCTGGACGAAGAGAACGGTACGGAGGTAGAAACTGAGTATCAGATGAATCTCAAATACGGCAGCATCACAGTCTATATTGGGGCTGATGACAAACAGTATGTCCAGCAGGGCAATAATGAAGCCCAGCAAAGGGGCAATCTGTCTATCACAACGGACGGCAGCCAGACGCACAATACCATTACCATCAAAGGCGGCACCATGGGTGCAAAAGTCACACTGTCTAATGTCAATATCGAGACTACTTCCAATGCGGCAGTCTCGGTCAGCGGCAATGTGGAGCTGATCATTGCAGGCACGAATACCCTGCAAAGCGGCACGGACCACGCCGGTGTGGAAAAGGCCGACGATGACGGGACCCTGACCATCGACGGCACCGGCTCGCTGGAGGCCTACGGCGGTCAGGGCGGCGCAGGCATTGGCGGCGCACGGAATAAAAATGCCAGCAATATTGTTATTGAAGGCGGTACGATCAAGGCCAACGGCGGTACATGGGGTGCAGGCATTGGCGGAGGTCAAAGCGCAGCGGGTCAAAATATTACGATTCGCGATGGTAATGTAACGGCGATACCCGGTGGCGAAGCAGCAGGCATTGGCGGCGGCTATCAAGGTGACGGCAAAAACATTACCATTGAGGGCGGCACGGTACATGCAGAGTCTGGCGGCGGAAACGGCCCTGTTGCGGCCATCGGCGGCGGGCGAGTGTATGGCAAAGGCGAAAACATCCAGATCACCGGCGGCAATGTTACGCTGAAAACTGTAGATGCCGATGACATTTATATCGGCAATGGTCAAGAGGAAGCTGAAATCGACCCCAGCAAGCTGCTTGGCACGATCACCAAACTGGACAAGGACGGCAATCAGGTTGGCGAAATTGTACAGTATTTCAAAATCAAAATCAATGATACGCCTGTTACCAGAAAGAACTATGAAGACATCCTTGGAAACGGTGCCCTCTGCTATGACATTGCGGAAAAGACCCTGAAGCTGAAGGATGGAAATTTCTTTGAAGGCAGCCTGACCATCAATGCACCGGCGGATGTTTCCATTGATCTGGAAGCGGATGCGTCCCACGTTGTGAACGGTGACCTGACCGTAAACGGCGCAAAGGATGTGAAAGTGACCAAGCCAGGTGGCAATGCGGCTGCAGCAATTCAAGGCAAGGCGGAGATCAGCTGTTCCGGTGATGTGATCCTCGAAAATTGGGGCGGTTCGCGTGGTGACGGCCGAAACCTGATAACGAATGGCCTTACCGTGAAGGCAGACACGGTCACGACCGAAGGCGGCATTAGCGGCGAAACGATTATTGACTGTATTGGCGATATAAAGCTTGGTAATGAGCATGGCACGACAGTTTCGAAGCTGAAGGTGAACAGTGCAAACAATGTGACGGTGACGTCCGGCAGTGTGAATCGTTCGATCGGTCAGGACGGCGCAGAGATCACATGCAGCGGTATTGTGGAACTGGACAGTAACCGTTACAGTTACGATAACCTTGGCAAAGTGAGCTTCACTCAGGCGAATGGCAAACCCTATGTCTATATCATGGCCAAATCTTCGGAGTACGCCAAATCTTCGGAGTACAAGGACTCCCGCATTACCCCGATTCCTGAGACAATAGATAAAAGATACCTGCGCATTGAGCCGAGGGAGACTTACAGCATTACCGTGAAAAACGGCACCGCGCAGGTCGTTGGTGACACTGATGGAAAACTGACTACCGCCTTTGCAGGCGAAAAGGTCACAGTGAGCGGTGAGAACAAAAACCCGAGTGTTACAAAGTTCGGCGGCTGGAAAGTGATCAGCCCGGAAAGCTTTGAACTGACCGAAGAGCAGAAAAATGCCGAAAAAAATATGATCTTCACCATGCCGGCCAGCCCGGTGGAGCTGAAAGCTTCTTATAGCTTCCCGGCACCTGTATTAGATATGCAAGTCACAGTGAAGAACGGCACGATCCGCGTCGGAAAGGGCGAAAGACAGACGGGCACGGTGCTCGTACAGCCGGGCCAGACCGTCACGATCGAAGCCAATGAGCCTGTCAAGGAGAATGAGTCGTTCCATCACTGGAAGGTGGAAAATGGCACCAGCACCGCCTTTGCCCCGACCGAGGGCAGTCTGGGCTCCGAAACGGAAAAGGGCACGGAAAAGATCGTCTTTACCATGCCGCAGGAAGGCGTGAAGCTGACCGCCGTTTACAGCATCCCCGCTTCCGTGCTGAGGAGTACCGTTACTGTTGAGGGCGGCACGGCAAAGTCCACTCTGGACGAGGGCAGCGATATCCCCGCAGAGATCGGCACCACGGTGGAGATCACAGCTACCCCGTATGATGCCGAGAAATACCCCGGCATGGAGTTCGTGGAATGGGAGATCGTGTACCCCGATAGCTTCTACGAGAAATTCCCCGGTGGCATTCCGGAAAATCTGCAGCTCAAGCTGGACAATGCCAAGAGCGCGACCACGACGTTTAAGATGCCCGTTTACCCGGTCAAACTGATCGCCCACTGGTCGGCAAGCCCGGTGGCCAAGCCTGACCCGGACGAACCTATTGATGAAGACTTCGGCGTAGAACCTGCACCCATGGATACCACAGGTGGCACCATTGCCGCCGTGGCCGTGGGCGGTGCAGCCATCTGGGGCGGCTACGAGATCGCCACCCGCGTGATCCTGCACGGCCTCCTGCCCGAGGGCGTAGCCATCCCCGCAAACCGCGGCCAGCTGGCACTGCTCATCTGGACTGAGAAGGGCAAGCCCGAACCCGCCGCACAGCCCGCCTTTGCAGACATCACCGATGCCGAGCAGGCCAAGGCCGCTCAGTGGTGCGTGGAGCAGGGTCTGCTGGATGCACGGGAAGGCAAGTTTGAATCGGACGGCTGGATGCCCAAGTTCAAGACCATTGAGATCTGGAACAAGGCGTTCCCCAAAAAGTAACCTCTGAGCGCTTCCTCCGTAAAGCCTCAGAATGACAGATCCCCCCGATACCGGATACCCGGTATCGGGGGGATTTTTTGCGCAGGCACGCGTGGCATTGGTGGTGGCAATCATCTCCGACATTTCAATGATCCAGTGACCTTGCAGTTTGCGCGAAACAAAAATACTCCGGCAACTTTCCGACCAAGAGAAAGTTACCGGAGTATTCCGCTTTACTTATTTGTTTTTACCAGCAGTGCCTGATAGGGCTCCAGTTCCACATCCGCCAGCCAGACGGAAGTGCCTTCCGGGGTGTGATACTCGCCGCCCAGAGCGTCCAGACTGGCCCCTGCCGGGTACTCGGTAAAGTTGAACAGCCCCACCAGCGTTTCCTCGCCGCGCTTGCGCACCAGCGCCAGCACACCGGGGTTGTGGCTGTCCCATGTGGTCACCCACGCATCCGGGGCAAAGCAGGGGTCTGCCCGCATTTGGCGCAGCTGCTCCATGCCCTGCCACAACTTGTTTTGCAGCGTGCCCTTCCGGGTGCGCTGCTTTGCGTCCTCCCAGTTGAATTTGCTGCGGTGCAGATTGCGGCTGTCCTCCACACGGTCGGGGTCGTTTTTATAATCCCAGCCATTGAGTTGTGCGATCTCATCGCCGCAGTTCAGCATGGGGAAGCCCTGCAAAAACGCCATAGCAGTGTGCAGCAGCAGGTCGCGCTTTACGGCGTAGTCCAGTGCGGTTTTATCGTCCTTTTCCAGTGCCTGCTCCACGCCGCACAGGCTTGCGGTGGTGCCGCAGCTCCGGGCATCGCCGGTGGCAGGGTCGTAGTTGTACAGCTCACCCTTTGCCCAGCTGCCGGGGAAATTGCCCTCGTAGAAGTGGTACAGATATTCCTTGTGCTTTTGCGGGTCAATGCCAAGCCGTTTCTCCACCGCCTCGTCCAGACCCCAGCCGATATCATCGTGGCAGCGCAGATAGTTCACGAACCAGCAGTTGTCCGGCAGGGCGTGGAGGGCATCCAGCTGCGCTTTCAGCAGCCGGGTGTCCCGGCTGGCAAGGGCACCCCACAGGTTGACCATGGTGGACACGTTGTAGAGCATGTGGCATTCCGGCTTTTCGGGCGTGCCGAAGTAGGCGGCAAGCTCCTTGGGAGCCATGACCACCTCGCCCTTGAGGATGACAGCCGGGCAGACGCATTCCAGCACCATGCGCAGCATCCGCACGATGGTGTGCACCTGGGGCAGATTGCGGCAGGTGGTGCCCAGCTGCTTCCAGATATAGGGTACGGCATCAATGCGGAACACCTCTACGCCGAGATTGGCGAGGTGCAGAATGCTCTTGGTCATGTCCACGAACACCGCCGGGTTTGCGTAGTTCAGATCCCACTGATAATCGTGGAAGGTGGTCAGCACCCACTTGTGCATTTCCTCACACCATGTAAAGTTGCCGGGCGCAGTGTTGGGGAACACCTGCGGCACGGTCTGCTCGTACTGGTCGGGGATGGTGCGGTCCTCATAGAGATGGTAATAGGCCTGAAACCACGGGTCGCCCGCCTTTGCCGCCATGGCCCAGCGGTGGGTGCTGGCGGTGTGGTTCATGACAAAATCCAGACACAGGCTGATGCCGGCTTTCCGCAGCTCCCGGGTCAGGTTTTCCAGATCCTTGTTAGTGCCAAGGGCCGGGTCTACGGTGTCGAAATCCTCCACCGCATAGCCGCCGTCGTTGTGGGGATGGGGCATCTGCAGCAGGGGCATCAGGTGCAGATAGGTCAGCTTCAGCTCCTTGAGGTAGGGCAGCTTCTTTGCCAGTTCTTTCAGGTTTCCGGCAAAGAGGTCGGTGTACATGGTCATGCCGAACATATTGCCCCGCTTGTACCACTCCGGGTCGGCAGAGCGTGCCTTGTCCAGTGCTTTCAGCTCAGCACTGCGGGCGTTGTAGGCTTCTGCCATCTCCCGCTCCAGAACCTCTAGCCCTTCCCGGTTGTGGTACAGTTCCATGAACAGCCATTCCAGCTCGTCCTTGTGCTTGGCAAACCGGGACTCAAATTCCTGTTTTGCTGCCATGGTTCAGCCCTCCACTTCTGCAAGAGTGGGCATGGCGGGGATGGCGCCATGCCGGTTGGTGGTGATGCTGGCGGCCTTGTTGGCAAAGGCCAGAATGCCTTCCAGCTTGTCCACCGTCAGGGTGTCCAGCTCCTCCTTGCAGAGCTTGGACAGGGCAGCCCCAAAGAAGGTATCGCCTGCGCCGTTGGTGTCGCCTACCTTGCAGGGGACACCTGCCACATGGCCAGTCTTGTCTCCAAAGCGGTAGAATACGCCGTTTGCACCCAAGGTGACGAAAATCAGCCGGATGCCGTTCTGTGCCAGTTGTGCCGTGCCGCTTTCGCAGTCAGTGGTTCCGGTGAGCAGGGGCAACTCCTCATCGGACACCTTCAGGATATCCACCAGCGGCAGGGGAGCTTTCATCTGAGCAATGGCATCCTCTTTGTTCTTCCAGAGGTTTGCACGGTAGTTGGGGTCGTAGGTGATGGTAGCACCCAGCTTTTTGGCGCGGGCGGCAGCATCCAGCGTGGCAGTGCGGGAGGGGTCAGCGGTGAGGCTGACAGAGCCGAAGTGGACGATTTTGGCAGCTTTCAGAGCCTCGTCCGAAATGTCCTCCTTGCACAGCATCACGTCAGCGTTGGCGCTGCGGTAGAAGCTGAAATCCCGCTCGCCGGTGGCATCCACCGAGACCACCGCCATGGTGGTGGGGTGGTCTGCATCCACCGCCATGCCGGAAACGTCTACCTTGTTTTCTGCCAGAACCTCTTTCAGGTAGCGGCCAAAGGCATCCGCACCCACCTTGCCGATAAAGGCGGTCTGTGCGCCCAGTCTGGAAGCAGCCACAGCCAGATTGGCCGGTGCACCGCCGGGGTTTGCGGCAAACTGGGGGATGCCGCGCGCATCCTTGCCGGTCTGGGTCAGGTCGATCAAAACTTCACCAATCGTTAAAATGTCCATGCGTTTTCTCCTTATTTTTATCCTATAAGCTAAAACCCAACGGTCACCGCTGGAACAGATAATGAATGTAAGCGGCTGCACGCTCCGGGTGCGGTGCA
>ERZ791879.835-NODE-835-length-18800-cov-3.793758_pt1 | contig 18800 bp, 15 predicted proteins | sample MGYA00510162_ERZ791879 | MGnify/ENA primary metagenome ERZ791879 (study PRJEB30046, sample SAMN00792113) | human gut metagenome | study: EMG produced TPA metagenomics assembly of the A metagenome-wide association study of gut microbiota in type 2... | reverse complement strand
ATGCGGTTACGCATGGCGGGGCGGGGGCTTTCGGACTTATTGATATTTACTGTGCAATATTGTTACTTCCCTATCGGCTCTTTCGACGGTACTCCCGCTTTCCGCGGATATTTCTTCGCCGTCTTAGCAATCTTATCAATCACCACCAGGGATCGGTCTGCATCTGCCCCGGTCAGTTCGAAACGGATCACATCTGTAATGCTACCGCCAAGGCTTTCGATCGCTTTGGTTCCCTGCTCCAGCTCCTCATCTATTTTACCGGATTTATACGGAATAAATGCACCACCCACTTTTACGAATGGCAGGCAATATTCCGATAAGGTTGCTGCGTTAGCAACTGCCCGGGAAACACAATAATCATACTGCTCACGGTATTTTGCATCCCGGCCAAAGTCCTCTGCTCTTCCATGAATTGTTTCTACATTCTGAAGTCCCAGCTGGCTGATCACTTCATTTAAGAATTTGATTCTCTTATTTAAAGAATCCAGCAAGGTGATCTTCAAATTTGGAAATGCAATTTTTAACGGAATTCCCGGAAAACCTGCGCCTGTCCCTACATCAATAGCAGATGCTTTTCGGCCATCCTGAAGCGGCACTGCTTTTACAAGTGCCAGGCTGTCTATAAAATGTTTGCTTACCACTTCTTCCAGTTCTGTGATTCCGGTCAGGTTCATGACCTTATTCCATTCTACCAATAATTCATAATAATGATAAAACTGCTCCATCTGCTGTTCGGAAAGCGTAATCCCCAGCTCCGTGGTTCCCGCCTTCATTTTATCCACAAAAATCTGTTCCATAATCCCTCCTGTGTGGAATTTCGGCAAAATCTGCCTCTTATAACTGTTTTATACGGAATTTTCAGTTGCATTACATATCGCGGATATATCAGTAATACGTCCGCTGATTCAGAAAATTGTTACTGTTCACACATTGCGCAAACAGCAACAACAATATCCCTTGATCCTTTACTTACTATGTCGCATCTGCTCCAGATGAACCAGAAGCACAGAAATATCTGCCGGGGATACTCCGGAAATACGGGATGCCTGTCCGATCGATGATGGTTTGTACAGGTTTAGCTTCTGCACCGCCTCTTTGCGCAGACTATTTACCGTACTGTAGTCGAAATCCGGATCCAGTTTTTTCTTCTCCAGCTTCTTAAACTGCGCTACCTGCTGCTGCTGCCGCTTTAAATATCCTTCATATTTAATATTTATGTTAACCTGTTCTGCAGTATCGTATGGCAGTTCTGGCCGCTTCTCATCAAGTTCAGTTAACATAAAATAATCTAGTTCTGGTCTGCGCACAAGCTCTGCGAGTGTTGCACCTGTCTTTAAAAGCGTGCTGTTATGTGCTTCCAGAAACGCCTGTACTCTTGGATTGGCACCTACATATGTTTTTTCCAGACGCTCTGCCTCTGCCTGAATGTCTTTTTCTTTCTGAAGAACCCTTGCATAGGTTTCATCATCGACAAGGCCGATCTCATGGCCGATTCCCCTTAAACGCAGGTCTGCATTATCCTGACGCAGCAACAGGCGGTACTCCGCACGGGAAGTCATCATACGATATGGCTCATGGTTCTCTTTTGTCACAAGATCATCGATCAAAACGCCGATGTATGCCTGGGAACGGTCCAGAATAACTGGCTCGCGTCCAAGCACCTTCATAGCGGCATTTACCCCCGCCATAAAGCCCTGCACTGCTGCCTCCTCATAACCGGAGCTTCCGTTAAACTGGCCACCGCTGAACAAACCACTAATCGCCTTAAACTCCAGAGAAAGCTTTAACTGGCGGGCATTAATGCAGTCATACTCGATCGCATAGGCGTTGCGCACGATCCGCACATGCTCCAGCCCCGGTACCGTCCGGTACATGGCATACTGCACATCTTCCGGCAGAGAGCTGGACATACCGCCCAGATACATCTCATTGGTGTAAAGTCCCTCCGGCTCAATAAATACCTGATGACGTGTCTTATCTGGGAATTTCACTACCTTATCCTCGATGGACGGGCAATAGCGCGGCCCAGTTCCTTCGATCGCACCGGAGAACAGCGGAGATCGGTCAAGATTATCACGGATGATCTGATGTGTCTCCTCATTGGTGTAGGTCAGCCAGCAGGAAACCTGTTCCTTCTGTACGGACTCTGGATCTGTAGAGAAGGAAAACGGGACAACCCGCTTGTCACCAAACTGCTCTTCCATCTTGGAAAAATCGATGCTGCGGCGGTCTGCACGGGCCGGGGTTCCGGTCTTAAAACGGAACATCTCGATGCCGTTAGCGATCAGGGAATCGGTCAGATGGTTCGCCGGCTGCAGGCCATTCGGCCCTGTTGCATTGCTGACATCGCCATAAATGCAGCGTGCCTTCAAATAAGTTCCGGTGGCCAGTACTACTGCCTTTGCGTGGTAAACTGCCCCGGAATAGGTCTTCACACCGGTGATCTTGTGATCCTCCACAATAATTTCAGATACCTCTGCCTGACGGATGGTCAAATGGTCCGTGTTTTCCATGGTATGACGCATCTGTCTGCTGTAATCCTGCTTGTCTGCCTGCGCACGCAGGGAATGGACTGCAGGTCCCTTAGACTCATTTAACATCTTGGACTGGATAAAGGTCTTATCTATATTTTTTCCCATTTCTCCGCCCAGAGCATCCAGCTCGCGCACTAAATGTCCCTTGGAGCTTCCTCCGATATTCGGGTTGCAGGGCATCAGGGCAATACTGTCTACACTGACGGTAAACACGATCGTCTCAAGCCCTAGTCTTGCACAGGCCAGCGCTGCCTCACATCCGGCATGCCCGGCACCGACAACTACAATATCATACGATTCTTCTAAGTATGGCATATTCTTAATTCCTTCCAGCTAATCTTTCTTACCATGGAACTGTCTCATCCTCCCACAGTTCCTAAAGCATTCCCACACAACTTAGTAACTTTATTTTCCCATACAGAACTTACCAAAGATCTCATTGACCAGATCATCCTCCACGGCTTCCCCGATAATGGTTCCAAGCTGCTCATACGCGTCCATCAGGTCAATCGTCAGAAAATCCTCCGGCATCTGGTTTTCAATACTCTGCTTTACCATATACAGACTGTTTAATGCATTCTGCAGTGCAGTCTTATGGCGTACATTTGTGATCAGGATCTCATCGTTAAAATCAATGCTTCCCTCATAAAACAGATTCTGGATCGTTTTTTCCAGTTTGTCAATACCGGTCTCCTCTTTCGCTGAGATGGAAATAACCGTCTTGCCAGTCTTCTCCTGCAGCAGTTCTTCGCTGATCACCGTCTCCAGATCTGTTTTGTTTAGCAGCACCACAGCTTTGCGGTCACGGATCAGCTCCATGATCTGGGCATCGTTTTCATCCAGCTCTCTCGATCCATCCACAACATAAATGATCAGATCCGCCTCATCTGCTGCCAGCTTTGCCCTGCTGACACCGATCTGCTCCACCACATCGTCTGTCTCCCGGATGCCAGCTGTGTCGATGATGTTCAGGCTGATACCATGCATGCGAATATGCTCCTCCAGCGTGTCCCGCGTGGTTCCTGCAATATCTGTTACAATTGCACGTTCTTCCCCAAGCAGTACATTCATTAAGGAAGATTTTCCCGCATTTGGTTTTCCCAGAATGACCGTACGGATTCCCTCAGATACCACTCTTCCGCTGTCTGCGGAACGCACCAGCTTTTCTATTTCCCCAGTCATAGTATCCAGCTTTCCAGACAGCTCCTCCTCGTATCCATCCAGGGAAATATGCTCCGGATCGTCCAATGCCGATTCAATAAAAGCGATCTGGTACAGGATCCGCTCCCGTAAATCTTTCACCTTTTTTGATACAGAGCCCTTCAGCTGGCTGACGGAGCTTTTCACTGCGTAATCGTTCTGAGCATTGATCACATCAATGACTGCCTCTGCCTGGGACAGATCGATCCGCCCGTTTAAAAATGCCCGCTTGGTAAATTCTCCCGGCTCTGCCGGTCTTGCTCCATATTTAATTACTGTCTCCAGTATTTTTTTCATCACTAAAACACCGCCATGGCAATCAATCTCCACCGTGTCTTCTGCCGTATAGCTGTGCGGCCCCCGCATCAGCATGACCAGCACTTCATCCAGCATCTCGTCCCCATCGTGGATCATTCCATAGTAGATCCGGTGCGATGGCGCTGTGTTTAAATCGAAATTTCCTTTTTTACTCTCAAAAATCCGGCTTACAATCGGAACTGCCTGGTCTCCGCTTACACGGATGATTCCGATTCCGGAACTGCTCATGGCCGTTGCAATGGCTGCAATCGTATCTGAACTTCTATCCTTCAGCATAATTTCCTCCGACCCGGTCTGCACTGACCGGTCCATCCATAAATATAAAAAACGAAAAAGCGGATGCCAGGTGGTGGCCGAACCACTACCAGACACCCGCCTGATGCTTTTCCTTATGCACTACCTGCTGTTCACGTGTACGTGTCCAGCTTTTCTTATGCCTCAGCTTCTTTCACTGCAGCCTCTTTTTTCTCTGCAGCTGCTTCTGCTTTCGGCGCTTTGTTTTCTGCGTTTCTTCCTCTTCCACGGTTATCGCGGCGGGAACCATAACGCTCTTTTCTTCCGTTTCCCGCCGGTACCTCTTTCTTTAAAGAAATAACAACATGGCGGAACGGATCTTCACCCTCACTTCTTGTCATAACGTATTTATCGTTCTGAAGTGCGGAATGAATGATTCTTCTCTCATACGGATTCATCGGCTCTAAGGATACCGGATGCTTGGTCCGCTTTACCTTGTAAGAAATATTTTTCGCCAGATTTTCCAGCGTCTCTTTTCTTCTCTCGCGATAATTCTCTGTATCAAGCTTTACACGTAAATAGCCTTCGGTCTCCTTATTTACAACCAGGCTTACCAGATACTGTAAGGAATCCAGTGTCTGGCCACGTTTTCCGATGAGGATTCCCATGTCATCACCTTCCATGGAAACCAGAAGCTCCCGGTCGCTGGCATTGTATACTGTCTCGATGGAAACCTGCATTCCCATCGCGCCAAATACCTGCTCCAGGAATTCCTTCGCTGCTTTTTTTACAGCATCCTCGTTGATCTTTACAGAAGCCTTCTTCGGCATTTCCTCAGAGGCAGCTTCCTGTGCTGTCTCCGGTGCAGCTACTGCCTCATGCTTTGCTGCCGCTTTTTCGGAAACCGGAGCCTTCATTGCAGGTGCTGCTTCTGCCTTCTTTGTTTTAACAGCTTCTGTCTTTCTGGCCTCTTCTGCATTTCTGGCAGCCTTTGCCTGCTGCGCAGCCTTCTTCGCTGCTTCGGCAGCTTTTTGTGCTTCCGCCTTTTTCGCTTCAGCAGCTTTTTGGGCCTCCAGCTTCTTTGCCTCAGCCAGCTCCTTCTCCTCCGCCTCACTCATCACATGGGCACGGATGATACAGGGTTTCTTACCAAAGATGCCAAGCAGACCAGCGCTCTCCTTCTGTACAACTTCATAATGAAGATGCTCACTGGTCGTCTGCAGTTCAATCAATGCTTTTGTGATTGCCTCGTCCAATGTATTGGCAGAGATTGTAATCTTCCCATCCATGGTGTTACCCCCTTATTTATTATTGTGTTTTTCGTTATATCTGGCAACCATGTTTGCCTTAGATGCCAGACTGCCAGGCTTCGCATTCTTATTATAATAGCTGTTAGCCTGCTCTACCTGCTTTTTGGTCTTCTCGATCTTCTCGGCACGCTCTGCCTCTTCCTTCGCTGCAACAGCCTCCATATGCTTCAGGCTTGCAGTCGCATTCTGGTTCACCTTCTGAGGCGGAAGACCTTTTTTCGCGCGTTTCTTGTTTGCCTTCTCCACATTCTTGCGGATCAGCTCATCCATATCCACCTTATTCAGGTAAGAATTTACGATCAGCTGCTGCAGAAGCTGGAACGCACTGCTGGCTACCCAGTAGATACCGATCGCTGCCGGGAAGGTAAAGCAGAAAAATACAGACATAAGCGGCATGGTAACGTTCATGCTCTGCATCATCTGGGAGCCCATATCTTCCTCATTATTCTTCTTCGGCTGGGATGCCATCATCAGCTTGGTGCTGGCATACTGGGTTAAACCTGCCAGAATCGGGATCAGCCATGCCAGATTCGGCACAAAGCTTCCGTTAAACGGGTTCGATGACAGGTTGATACCAAGGAAGGTGTTCATCTTCTCGATGGTAGCCGCATTGTCTGCAATGACAGATGCTGCACCCGGGAATGCCTGCGCTAAATCTCCCCACTGTGCCGGATTCAGCTTATAAAGGATATCGACCATTTTATTGGCCAGCGCCTCACCGCTTACCCCGGTCAGGTCTCCGATCGGGTTCACTCCTGTTAATGCGATATTGTGGTCAGTCGCAAACTGCAGCAGGCTTGCTGCTGCTCCCTCAGTCAGGGAAGACACGGAAGAAGTTCCGGTCAGTGCATAAACCACATTTAAAAAATGCTCCTTTACCGGCATAACATAAGCCGGAATACAGTAAATCACGCGGTACAGTGCAAACAGAATCGGCATCTGGATCACAAGCTGGAGACATCCTCCAGTCATGGACGTGCCGTATTTTTCATAAACAGCCTTCGTCTCCACGTTCATCTTCATCATGGAGTCATTGTCTTTCTTACCCTTGTACTTTGCCTGGATCGCCTGCAGCTCAGGCTGCATGACAGCCATCAGCTTGGATGCCTTCTGCTGCTTGATCGTCAATGGGAACATCAGTACTTTCACAACTAAGGTAAATAAAATAATAGATAAACCAATGTTCAGGATACCAAAGGAATTGGTAAACTCAACCAGTATATTCAGGATCCAACCCAGGATCTGGGAAATCGGACCAAGAATCGCCCCATGAACCTTCGTTAATACTAAGTAATCCAATGTGCTACCTCCTCATGTGTTACGGAACTGGGTCATAACCGCCTTCTGCCCATGGATGACACCGGAGTATCCTCTTCACAGACAACCATAAACCTTTCACCACGCCGTACCTGGTAAGTGCCTCAATGGCGTATTGGGAGCACGTCGGCGTGTAAATACAGTGAGTTCTTACTTTTAACGGGGATAAAAAAATCTGGTACCCGCGTATCATTAATATAAGAAGCTTTTTGATCAGATCCATAATCCTGCTTATCATATTCTCACTTCGATTCTCTTATAATGTTATGCAGTCCGCACAGGTGCATAAATGCACGTTCAATTGTCTTGTAATCTGAGTCTTTCGCAGCAGCTCTCGCTACCACAACGATGTCTAATCCTTCTTCCAATGTGTCCCGGTTCAGCCGGAAACTTTCCCGAACCAGACGGGCCAGATGATGTCTCACCACGCTGTTTCCAACCTTTTTACTGACCGATATTCCAATACGGGACTGCTGCCCCCCGGTCTTTTTTACATACATGACCAACTGTCTGTTGGCATAGGATTTCGCAGTGCGGTAAATTGCCTGGAAATCAGAATTCTTTTTAATACTCGGAAATCGTTTCATCTTCTATTACCACCATACCACTACTTTTTCATCTGGTAATACAAAATACAAAAGGTCACAATTTCTTGTGACCTTCAATTCAATGATTCATTAAGCGGATAATTTCGCTCTTCCTTTTGCTCTTCTTGCAGCTAATACTTTTCTTCCACCTGGAGTACTCATTCTAGCTCTGAAGCCATGAACCTTAGATCTCTGTCTATTTTTCGGCTGGAAAGTCATCTTCATGTTGCGGCACCTCCTTTTTTACATCGCTTATTTGATTGAACACATTACGACTATTTTAATTAAACATCTTCTCAATTATATAGAAAACATGCGGGTTCGTCAAGCCTTTTCTTAAAAAAGAATCCGCAGGAAATCCACAAAAAATAAAGGATCTCCAAAGACCTCCCACACACAACCTGTTGATATTGTGAATAAGTTATCCACAACTTGTGGATAAGTCTGTTGATAATTTTCACAAAACGGCTAAGATTTTTCGGTTTTCATTGAAAAACAGCCGTTTATGGTATACAATGTTTCTAGATTGGGTGCTCTCGCATATCCACAAACAGGCCCATTTTTTTCCACATACACTGTGGATAGCTTACGCCGGATTTTAATTCTGATCATGGCCGCACAGCAACCACCCGTATAGATTAAGTACAGGAGACTGAAAGAATGTTAGAAACACTGAAAGAAAAATGGAACGACATACTGAAATATTTAAAAGAAGAATATGAGATCTCCGATGTCTCCTTCGATACCTGGCTTCTCCCATTGGAGGTCTATGCCTTAGAGCAGCCGGGAAACATCGTGAAGATCATCGTTCCGGATGCCAATTTCCTCGGATATATTAAGAAGAAATACAGTGTCATGCTGAAAGTATCCATTGAAGAAGTTACCGGCATCAAGTGTGATACGGTCCAGTTTCTTGTAGAGGAAGACATTGTTCCGGAACCGGCATCTGCAAACCAGCTGATTCAGAATAATACCAATACGGTAAGCCCGGCCACCCTGCAGAACGCCAACTTAAACCCGAAGTATACCTTCGATACCTTCGTGGTCGGTGCCAATAACAACCTGGCACATGCTGCATCCCTGGCCGTTGCCGAATCTCCGGGAGAGATTTACAACCCGCTTTTCATTTATGGAGGCGTAGGTCTTGGAAAAACGCACCTGATGCACTCCATTGCAAACTTTATTTTAAAAAACAACCCGAAAGCCAAGATCCTTTACGTTACTTCCGAGAAGTTTACCAATGAGCTGATCGATGCGATCCGTAATAAAAACAACATTTCCACCACGGAATTCCGCGAAAAATACCGCAACAACGATGTACTTCTGATCGATGATATCCAGTTCATCATTGGTAAGGAAAGTACCCAGGAGGAATTTTTCCACACCTTCAATGCACTTCACGAGGCCAAAAAACAGATCATTATTTCTTCTGATAAACCTCCGAAGGAAATTGAAACCCTGGAAGAACGCCTGCGTTCCCGTTTCGAATGGGGCCTGACGGTCGATATCCAGTCTCCGGATTACGAAACCCGTATGGCAATCCTCCGCAAAAAAGAGGAAATGGAAGGCTACAATATAGATAATGAAGTAATTAAGTATATTGCGACCAACATCAAATCCAATATCCGTGAGCTGGAAGGTGCCCTCACCAAGATTGTTGCCCTTTCCAAGCTGGAAAAGAACCGTGAGATCGACATTGAGCTGGCTGAAAAAGCACTGAAAGACATCATTGCTCCGGGTGATAAGCAGGAGGTTACCCCGGAATTCATCATCCAGATCGTTGCCGATCATTTTAACCTTACCCCGCTCGACATTATGTCCGCAAAGCGCAGCAAGGAAATCGTTTACCCGCGCCAGATCGTCATGTATTTGTGCCGTACCATGACAGAAACCGGCCTGCAAAATATCGGTAAAGCTCTGGGCGGCCGTGATCATACCACAATCCTTCATGGCATTAAGACCATCAGCGCAGACCTGGAGAAGAATCCATCTCTCCAGAATACGATCGATATTTTAAAGAAAAAAATCAGTCCTCAGTAAATCAGTTAACATAAAGCTTAAATTGGTTGACATAAAACGTGCCGCAGCCCCCTTTTCCAGTTATACACATTTTTCTGTGGAAAAGCAGTGGATTCCCTGTGGGTATTCTGTGGACGCTTTTCAAGACAATTTTTTCATTTATCCACATGTGGATAACCTCCCAGTCATCCAGAAGATTCAGGAGAGTTTTCAACAGTCTTATTCACGCCCGGAAATCCTTTTATTTTCTGGGCTGAACAGGCTTTTACACAAATCCACATCCCCTACTACGATTACGACGGAATTTTATTTTATATATCTTTAAAAAGACTTTGAACCGACAGAAAGGAAGTTATCAACATGAAGCTCGAATTTAAGAAAGACTCTCTCTTAAATGGAATCAATATTGTATCCAAGGCAATTCCATCCAGAACAACCATGTCCATCCTCGAGTGCATTCTGATTGATGCCGACACCAATGAGATTAAGCTTACCGGTAATGATATGGAACTGGGAATTGAGACAAAAGTAGAAGGTTCCATCCTCGAACGCGGTAAAATTGCACTGGAAGCAAAGCTTTTTTCTGAAATTATCAGAAAACTTCCAGATGGCGATACGCCCGTATCGATTACTTCTGATAATCATTTTAATACGGTCATTGAATGTGAGAATGCAGTATTCAATATCCAGGGCCGGGACGGCGAAGAATTTTCTTATTTACCTTATATTGAGCGGGACCAGCATATCAGTCTGAGCCAGTTTACCTTAAAAGAAGCAATCCGGCAGACTATTTTCTCCATCTCTCCAAATGACAGCAATAAGATGATGGCGGGCGAGCTTCTGGAAGTGAAAGATGATTTTCTCAAGGTGGTTTCCCTGGACGGACACAGGATCTCCATCCGCAACATTCAGCTGAAAGAACATTATGATAACCATAAGGTTATAGTTCCGGGTAAGACACTTTCTGAGATCAGTAAGATCCTGACAGGTGACAATGAAAAAGAGGTTCTTATTTATTTCAGCAAAAATCACATTTTATTTGAATTCGATGATACTGTAGTGGTTTCCCGCCTGATCGAAGGCGAGTACTTTAAGATTGACCATATGCTTTCCAGCGATTATGAGACCCGTGTAAAGATCAATAAACGTGATTTTATGGATAATATCGACCGCGCGATGATCCTGATCCGCGACAGTGACCGCAAACCGATCATCATGAATGTAGAAGATAATAATCTGAACATGAGGGTGAAGTCCGCATTCGGTTCTATGAATGCCAATGTTCCGGCACACAAATCCGGTAAAGATATCATGATCGCATTCAATCCGAAATTCTTGCTGGATGCGCTTCGTGTCATTGACGATGAGGATGTGGAGCTTTACATGATGAACCCGAAGTCCCCATGCTTTATCAAGGATGAAGAAGGAACCTATATTTATCTGATCCTGCCTGTAAACTTTATCAATGAAGCATAAAACCATGAGGGCGCCAGGGTGCTATAAAGCATCGGCAAAATCCGTTGCTGTTTGCGCAAAGCGTGAACAGCAGCGTACAAATGGATACGAAACAGAGCAAACAGAGGTTTAGAGAGGAAAATTATGGAAATCATTAAACTGAGAGATGAATATATCAAGCTTGGCCAGGCCTTAAAGGCAGCTGGTCTTTGCGAATCTGGCGTCGATGCCAAGTATGCGATCGAGGACGGACTGGTAAAGGTAAACGGAAATGTAGAGTACCAGCGTGGCAAAAAACTTCACGATGGCGATGAAGTAACTTTTCAGGGAGAGACTATCCGGATTACATTATGATCATAGAGTCCATTGAGCTTCAGAATTACCGGAATTACGATCAATTACATATGGAGTTTTCTCCGGGCACCAATATTCTTTACGGGAACAATGCCCAGGGAAAGACGAACATTTTAGAGGCAGTTTATGTCTGCTGCACCACCAAATCACACCGCGGCAGCAAGGACCGGGAGATGATCCGGTTCCAGAATGATGAATCCCATATTAAGCTTACGGTGCGCAAGCGGGATGTCCCGTACCGCATCGATATGCATTTAAAGAAAAATAAGGCAAAGGGTGTGGCGATCAACGGGATTCCGATCCGGAAAGCCAGTGAGCTGTTTGGGATTGTGAATGTGGTGTTTTTCTCACCGGAGGACTTAAACCTGATTAAAAACGGTCCGGCGGAGCGGCGCAAATTCATTGACCTGGAATTGTGCCAGTTAAATAAGCTTTACGTGCACTCTCTGGTGTCCTACAACCGGGTTCTGCTGCAGCGGAATAAGCTTCTGAAAGAGCTGTTCTTTCATCCGGAATATGAGGGAACCCTGGATGTGTGGGATATGCAGCTGGTCCAGTATGGAAAAGAAGTGATCCGCTTCCGGGAAGAATTTATCGGACAGCTCAATGAGATCATTTCTGAGATTCACCAGAAGCTGTCCGGCGGAAAAGAAAACTTAAGGATCGTGTACGATCCCAATTCCCAGGCAGAGGAGCTGGAAGCAGGCATTGCCAGAAGCCGCAGCCAGGATGTGAAACAGAAGACAACCCTGGTGGGTCCGCACCGGGATGACATTGGTTTTTACACCGGTGATATCGATATCCGGAAATTTGGTTCCCAGGGACAGCAGCGCACTGCGGCGCTGTCGTTAAAGCTGGCAGAGATTGAGCTTGTAAAAAAGCTGGTGCGCGATTACCCCATCCTTTTACTGGATGATGTTCTTTCTGAGCTGGACGGGGAGCGGCAGAACCATCTTCTGTCTGCGATCGATCATATCCAGACGATGATCACCTGTACCGGATTGGAGGATTTTGTAAATAACCGTTTTCAGATGGATAAGCTGTTTTGCGTGGTAAACGGAACCGTGACCAGTGAAAACTGACGATAGATAAGCAATAGAGATATTTTTGACTAGGAGGAAATAACATGAGTGCAGAATACGGAGCAGACCAGATTCAGATCCTGGAAGGGCTGGAAGCGGTCCGGAAGAGACCTGGTATGTATATTGGCAGCACTTCGTCCAGGGGACTTCATCACCTGGTTTATGAGATTGTAGATAATGCGGTAGATGAAGCTCTGGCCGGTTACTGTGACAGAATTGACGTCACGATCCATGAAGACAATTCCATCACGGTACTGGATGATGGTCGCGGCATTCCGGTCGGCATTCAGAAAAAAGCCGGTATTCCTGCGGTAGAGGTTGTCTTTACGATCCTTCATGCCGGCGGCAAATTCGGTGGTGGGGGATACAAGGTATCCGGCGGTCTGCATGGCGTAGGCGCGTCGGTTGTAAATGCTCTCTCTACCTGGCTGGAGGTACGTGTTTACCAGGATGGCAAGATCTACCAGCAGCGCTATGAGCGTGGTAAGGTGATGTATCCGTTAAAGGTAGTTGGGGAATGCGATGCGGACAAACACGGAACCGAGGTTCATTTCCTGCCAGACCCGGAAATTTTCGAAGAGACCGTATATGATTTCGATATCCTGCGTATCCGTCTTCAGGAGACTGCGTTTTTAACCAAGGCATTAAAGATCACTCTGCGGGACGACCGGGAAGAAAAGAAAGAAAAAGTATTCCATTATGAGGGTGGTATCCAGGAATTTGTTACCTACTTAAACAAGGGCAAGGCAGCGCTCTACGATAATGTGATTTACTGTGAAGGCACCAGAGACGGTGTGTTTGTTGAGGTTGCCATGCAGCATAACGATTCTTATACCGAGAACATCTATACCTTCGTAAATAACGTAAATACCCCGGAGGGTGGTACCCATCTGGCTGGTTTAAAAAATGCGCTGACCAAGACCATCAACGATTATGCCCGCAAGAATAAGCTGTTAAAGGACAGCGAGCCGAATTTAAGCGGTGAAGATATCCGTGAGGGTTTAACTGCGATCGTCAGCATCAAGATCGAGGAGCCGCAGTTTGAGGGCCAGACCAAGCAGAAGCTTGGAAACAGCGAGGCCATGGGAGCGGTAAACAGCATCGTCAGTGAGCAGCTGACGTACTTCTTAGAGCAGAATCCTGCTGCAGCCAAGACCATCTGCGAGAAATCTGTTCTGGCCCAGCGTGCCCGTGCCGCAGCGAGAAAGGCCCGTGACTTAACCAGAAGAAAGACTGCATTAGAGGGAATGGCACTTCCGGGCAAGCTGGCAGACTGTTCCAACAAGGATCCGGAAAAATGTGAGATCTTTATCGTAGAGGGAGACTCCGCAGGCGGTTCTGCGAAGACAGCCCGCTCCAGAGATACCCAGGCGATCCTGCCGCTGCGCGGTAAGATTTTAAATGTGGAGAAGGCAAGACTGGACAAGATCTATGCCAATGCGGAGATCAAGGCGATGATCACGGCATTCGGAACCGGAATCCATGACGATTTCGATATTTCCAAGCTGCGTTATCACAAGATCATCATCATGACCGATGCGGATGTAGACGGAGCTCATATCAGTACCCTGATGCTGACCTTCTTATACCGATTCATGCCGGAGCTGATCAAGCAGGGGCATGTATACCTGGCACAGCCGCCGTTATACAAACTGGAAAAGAATAAAAAGATCTGGTACGCTTACAGCGATGAAGAACTGGCTTCGATCATCAAAGAAGTGGGACGAGACAATAACAATAAAATTCAGCGTTACAAAGGTCTGGGAGAGATGGATGCAGAGCAGCTCTGGGAGACCACCATGGATCCTGAGCGCCGTATCCTGCTTCGTGTCAACATGGACGACGATGTGGCATCCGAGCTGGATCTGACCTTTACCACCTTAATGGGTGACCAGGTTGAGCCGCGCCGTGAGTTTATCGAGGCAAACGCAAAATATGTACAGAATCTGGACATCTAACTGGGCAGTGCAAGGCTTTGGGCAGCAGGCAGCTGTTCATGGCCTACAGTATTCTGCAGGATGCCGGACGGATATGCAACCGTAACAATGAGACAACAAGGAGAACAATATGGAACCAAATATTTTTGATAAAGTTCACGATATAGATTTGAAATCCACGATGGAAAAATCCTATATCGACTATGCCATGAGCGTTATCGCGTCCCGTGCCCTGCCGGATGTGCGGGACGGTTTAAAGCCGGTTCAGCGCCGCGTGCTTTATTCCATGATCGAGCTGAATAATGGACCGGATAAGCCACACAGAAAATGCGCGCGTATCGTCGGCGATACCATGGGTAAATATCACCCGCATGGTGACAGCTCTATCTATGGAGCTCTTGTAAATATGGCACAGGAATGGTCTACCCGCTATCCGCTGGTAGACGGGCATGGAAACTTTGGTTCCGTGGATGGCGATGGTGCGGCTGCGATGCGATATACTGAGGCCCGCTTAAGCAAGATCTCCATGGAGATGCTGGCAGATATCGGAAAAGACACCGTTGATTTTATACCAAACTTCGATGAGACCGAGAAAGAGCCGGTTGTGCTCCCGGCCCGGTATCCGAACCTGTTAGTGAACGGTACTACCGGTATTGCAGTTGGTATGGCAACCAACATTCCGCCTCACAATCTGCGTGAGGTCATTGGTGCTGTCGTAAAGCTGATCGACAACCGTATCGAGGAAGACCGCGACACAACCCTGGAAGAAATTTTAGAGATCGTAAAAGGCCCGGACTTTCCGACCGGAGCAACGATCCTTGGAAAAGCAGGCATTGAGGAAGCCTACCGCACCGGACGCGGCAAGATCCGGGTACGTGCAGTATCCGATATCGAGACGATGCCGAACGGTAAGAGCCGTATTGTAGTGACCGAGCTTCCGTATCTGGTAAACAAGGCAAGACTGATCGAGAAGATCGCAGAGCTGGTCAAGGAAAAACGGATCGACGGAATTACTGATCTGCGCGATGAGTCTGACCGTCAGGGTATGCGCATTGTCATTGAGCTGCGCCGTGACGTCAACGCAAACGTGATCTTAAACCAGTTGTTAAAGCATACCCAGCTGCAGGATACCTTTGGTGTCATCATGCTGGCCCTGGTCGATAACCAGCCGAAGGTATTAAATCTGCTTGAGATGCTGACTTACTATCTGCGTCATCAGGAAGATGTTGTTACCAGAAGAACAAAATACGATTTAAATAAAGCAGAAGAGCGTGCCCACATCTTACAGGGCTTGCTGATCGCCTTAGACCACATCGATGAGGTCATCCGCATCATCCGTGGTTCTGAGAATGTCCAGATCGCAAAGCAGCAGTTAATGGAGCGCTTCGGACTCAGCGATGCCCAGTCCCAGGCAATCGTAGACATGCGTCTGCGTGCACTGACCGGTTTGGAACGGGAGAAGCTGGAAAACGAATACAAAGAACTGATGGCAAAGATCGAGGAGTTAAAGGCAATCCTGGCAGATGAGAAAAAGCTGTTAGGCGTGATCCGCGAGGAAATCCTTGTGATCTCTGACAAGTACGGCGATGACCGTAAGACTGCCATTGGCTTTGACGAGTTTGATATGTCCATGGAGGATCTGATCCCGAATGAGAATACCATCGTGGCGATGACCAAGCTTGGCTACATCAAGCGCATGAGCGTCGATAATTTCAAGAACCAGAACCGCGGCGGTAAGGGAATCAAGGGCATGCAGACGATCGATGAAGATTACATCGAAGACCTGCTCCTGACCAAGACTCACAATTACATTATGTTCTTCACCAACAAAGGCCGCGTATACCGCCTGAAGGCTTACGCAATCCCGGAGGGCAGCAGAACCGCCCGCGGAACTGCGATCATCAATCTTCTGCAGCTGCAGCCGGAGGAGAAGATCACGGCGATCATTCCGGTGAAGGAATACCATGAGACCGATTATCTGTTCATGGCAACCCGCGGCGGCATGGTCAAGAAGACTCCGGTAAAGGAATACGAGAACGTCCGCAAGAACGGTCTTCAGGCAATCGTGCTGAAGGAAAATGATGAGCTGATCGAAGTAAAGGCAACCGATAATACGAAAGATATCTTCCTGGTAACGAAGAAGGGACAGTGCATCCGCTTCCATGAGACCGATGTGCGCGTAACCGGCCGTGTATCCATGGGTGTGATCGGTATGAAGCTGAATGAAGGCGATGAAGTAGTCGGCATGCAGATGGATACCCAGGGTGAAAAGCTTTTGATCGTTTCTGAGAACGGTATGGGCAAACGGACCCCGATCGAGGAGTTCACGGCACAGAACCGTGGCGGTAAAGGTGTGCTCTGTTACAAGATCACCGAAAAGACCGGTGATATCGTAGGTGCAAAGCTGGTACACGACGATCATGACATTATGATGATCACGAACGAGGGCGTTGTGATCCGTATTTCCGTAGAGGATATTTCTGTAATCGGCCGGAACACTTCCGGTGTCAAGCTGATGAACATCGATCCGGATTCTGATATCCGCGTAGCAAGCATCGCGAAGGTGCGGGATGACGGAGCAAAATCCGAGGGAGATGGAATCGAAGATCTGGAACTTTCCGAACAAGAAACAGATCAGCAGGAATAAAGAACAGGGTCTGGTCCTTGTAAGAATAAAATTAAAAGGCAAGTAAACGAGGATGCTGCCGGCTGTTTTCCCTGAAATAAGAGGGAAGGGCAGCTGGCAGCATTTTTAGGTTCCATAGGAAATATAGATTTTCACATTTAATAGGAGATGGTCAGAAGATGATAAGAACAGTAAACGTAAGTGAAATTACAGCTGCAGTAAAAGAAATGTGTATCGAAGCCAATCATTTTTTATCAGAAGATATGGCAGAGCGGATGAAGCTGGCAGTAGAGCAGGAAGAATCACCGCTTGGAAAACAGATTTTAAACCAGCTGCAGGAAAACCTTAAGATCGCAGGTGCGGATATGATCCCGATCTGCCAGGACACCGGAATGGCAGTTGTATTTATCAAGGTAGGCCAGGATGTGCATTTGGAAGGCGGCAGCCTGACCGATGCCATCAACCAGGGCGTACACGATGGTTATGTAGATGGCTTTTTGAGAAAGTCCGTTGTGAAGGATCCGATCTTAAGAGAAAATACGAAGGATAATACTCCGGCTATCATTCATTATGAGATTGTGGAGGGTGACCGTATCGATATCACGCTGGCACCAAAAGGCTTTGGCAGTGAGAATATGAGCCGCGTCTTTATGCTGAAGCCGGCAGACGGAATCGAGGGCGTAAAGAATGCCATTCTGACGGCAGTAAAGGATGCCGGTCCGAACGCATGCCCGCCTATGGTTGTGGGTGTAGGAATTGGCGGCACCTTTGAGAAATGCGCCATCATGGCAAAGCATGCCCTGACCAGAAATCTGCATGAGCATTCCGAGGTTCCTTATGTAGCAGACCTGGAAAAAGAAATGCTGGAGCGCATCAACGGATTGGGAATCGGACCGGGAGGCCTGGGCGGACGTGTAACAGCATTATCCGTGAATATCGAGACCTATCCAACCCATATTGCCGGACTTCCAGTTGCAATTAATATCTGTTGTCATGTAAACCGTCACGCACACCGTGTATTATAGAAGGAGATTCCTATGGACAGAAAAATTCAGGTACCGATCAGCAAAGAAGATGCAAAAAGTCTGAGAGCAGGGGACTATGTATACCTGACCGGAACGATTTATACCGCAAGAGATGCTGCTCATAAACGGATGCAGGAAGCACTGGATGCAGGAAAGTCGCTTCCCATTGATATGGAGCGCAATGTCATTTATTATATGGGACCTTCACCGGCCAGGGAGGGCAGACCGATCGGCTCAGCAGGACCGACTACCGCAAGCCGCATGGATAAGTATGCTCCGAAATTAATTGATCTGGGACTCGGTGCCATGATCGGAAAGGGAAAAAGAAGCCAGGCGGTGATCGATGCGGTCGTAAGAAATAGCTGTGTTTATTTTGCTGCAGTCGGAGGCGCAGGTGCACTGCTTTCCAAATGCATCCTTTCCTCCGAAGTGATCGCGTATGATGATCTGGGAACCGAGGCAATCCGCAAACTGGAGGTAAAGGATTTTCCTGTGATCGTTGTCATTGATTCAGAGGGAAATAACCTGTATGAAACCGCAATCCGCTCTTATTCGCGTGCTGCGCAATAGCAGCGGGATCTTGCCGATGCTGTGCATTTCAAACCGGCAAGATCTGCTGCGAAATTTTTTTGAAAATGTTGTTGACAAAGTGGAGTCCGTGCTATATAATAGGCAATGCGTCTGAAAACGTAAGTTGAAGCGCAAGATCATATGGAATTATGAAATTCGGAGAAATACTCAAGAGGCCGAAGAGGCGCCCCTGCTAAGGGTGTAGGTCGGGCAACCGGCGCGAGGGTTCAAA
>ERZ791879.831-NODE-831-length-18897-cov-20.121962_pt1 | contig 18897 bp, 19 predicted proteins | sample MGYA00510162_ERZ791879 | MGnify/ENA primary metagenome ERZ791879 (study PRJEB30046, sample SAMN00792113) | human gut metagenome | study: EMG produced TPA metagenomics assembly of the A metagenome-wide association study of gut microbiota in type 2... | reverse complement strand
AAGACCTGTTTCGTAAAATGGATGAAGCAAGAAAAGACTGCCTGATTCCATCAGAACTTGTACCAAAATGTCCGGTGTGTGGCAGCAATATGGCCATGAATCTCCGTTGTGATCATTATTTTGTGGAAGATGAAGCGTGGCATGAGGCAGCCGACAGATATGCGGATTTTCTGGAACAGAATAAGGATAGAAAGGTTGTTCTTTTGGAACTTGGAGTTGGATTTAATACGCCGATTATTATACGTTTTCCTTTTGAAAAGATGGTGCGGGAGAATTCGTCTTACAGTCTGATACGTCTGAATATGGACGAAGCGGTAGTACCGGAAAGCTTCGGGGAACGTGCAATCGGTATTGGCGGTGATATGGCAAAGGTAATTACTGATATAAGGGGGAAAGTATTATGACACAGGATGAGCGAAGAGAATATCTGATTCAGTATCTTTTAAAAGAAGAAATACGGTTTGGCAGACAGCACATCCCGGCAGACAAGGAAGAGCAAGAAAATTTGCTCCGTTCACTTATGAATGTCAGACCGCCAAGACCAGTCAGTGGAGATTTTTTAAAAATACAGGACGAATATCTTATGGAAAGAAATATAGAGCGAGGAATCACAGATGTTGACACGCTTGTACCTGTAAAATCAGATTCGAGATTATATATATGGCAGGGTGATATTACCACTTTGAAATGTGACGCAATCGTAAATGCGTGTAATTCACAGATGCTTGGTTGTTTTTCACCAATGCACGCCTGTATTGATAATTTTATCCATACTTATGCAGGAGTTGAACTGCGTCTGAAAATGCATGAAATTATGACAAAGCAGGGACATGAAGAGGAAACCGGAAAAGCAAAGATTACATCAGGTTATAATCTTCCAGCAAAATATGTTCTTCACACAGTAGGACCTATCATACAATGGAAAGTTACAAGAGAAGATGAGGCTTTGCTTGAAAGCTGCTACACAGAGTGCTTAAAGCTTGCTGCTGATACAGGAGTGGAATCTATTGCATTCTGTTGTCTGTCTACAGGTGTATTCTGCTTTCCGCAGCAGAGAGCTGCGGAAATTGCAACTAATGCTGTAAAGCAGTATCTTGACAAAGACAGCAGAATCAAAAAGGTGATCTTTAATGTGTTTAAGGACGAAGATTTAAAAATATACAATGGTTTGTTATAAGTGTCTGTTGAAACATCCGAACGCGAGTGGGTTGCAGACACATGATTTCTGTTTATAATATTCCACCAATAATTTCCGTCATCAAACTACAAATCACAATTGACAAATGCCATAAGAATGTTATAGAATAATAACGTTAAAGGCATTGATGGTGCACAGTAAGAAACCAAGTGTTTCCGAATTTCACACCGTAGCTGTATCTCTGAATGCGATGCAACAATCATTTTCATATCATGTATCAGTAGGAGATAACGGAGTCTGCCCGTTACGCAGAGACTTAAGTGCTTATGGTAATTAAGAAGAAGTTTAACGATACCATAGGAATTAGGGTGGTACCGCGAGTATATATTAAGAACTCGTCCCTTTGCGGACGGGTTCTTTTTCTTTTGCATGAATACAGAAGAAAAAGTAACCTGATCCGAGAATATAGAAAAGATCAATAAAGGAGAACTAAGCAGATGAAAGAGAGATTAGAGGCAATCAAGAAAGCTGCCTTGGAGAAAATCGAGCAAGCAGATGCAATGGATAGTTTAAATGATATCCGTGTATCTGTACTGGGTAAAAAAGGTGAATTAACTCAGGTATTAAAAGGAATGAAGGACGTAGCCAAAGAAGAACGTCCGATCGTTGGACAGATGGTCAATGAAACCAGAGCAGTCATCGAAGAAGCATTAGAAAAAGAGATGACTTTATTAAAGAAAAAAGTTCGTGAAGAAAAGATGAAACGTGAAGTTATCGACGTTACATTACCTGGAAAAACTCATGAGAAAGGACATCGTCATCCAAACCAGATCGCACTTGAAGATTTAGAGAGAGTATTTATTGGTATGGGATACGAAGTTGTGGAAGGACCAGAAGTAGAATACGATAAATACAACTTTGAAATGTTAAATATCCCAGCAAACCATCCTGCAAAAGATGAACAGGATACATTCTATATCAACAAAGATATCGTATTAAGAACACAGACATCTCCTGTACAGGCTCGTATCATGGAAACAGGACAGATGCCAATCCGCATGATCGCACCTGGACGAGTATTCCGTTCTGACGAAGTAGACGCAACACATTCTCCATCTTTCCATCAGGTAGAAGGATTAGTTGTAGATAAAGGAATCACATTTGCAGACTTAAAAGGAACATTAGAACAGTTTGCAAAAGAATTTTTCGGACCAGACACAAAAGTAAAATTCCGTCCACATCATTTCCCATTTACAGAACCAAGTGCGGAAGTAGACGTTACATGTTTCAAATGCGGTGGTAAAGGATGCCGTATGTGTAAAGGAAGCGGATGGATCGAAATCTTAGGATGTGGAATGGTTCACCCACACGTGCTTGAAATGTGCGGAATCGACCCAGAAGTATATTCAGGATTTGCATTCGGAATCGGTTTAGAGCGTGTCGCATTATTAAAATACGAGATTGACGATATGCGTCTGTTATACGAAAACGATAAGAGATTCTTATCACAGTTCTAAGAAAAACGATAAGAATATTTCGAATAGAGAAGATAGAATAAAGGAGAATAAAAGTAATGGATACACCAATTTCATGGATCAAAGCTTATGTGCCTGATCTTGATTGCACACCACAGGAATACGCAGATAAAATGACATTATCTGGTTCCAACATGGAAAGTGTCACATATTTAGATAAAAACTTAGAAAAGATCGTAGTCGGAAAGATCGAGAAGATCGAAAAACATCCAGACGCAGACAAACTGATCATCTGTCAGGTGAATGTTGGAGATGAAACAGTTCAGATCGTAACAGGAGCACCAAACGTATCAGAAGGAGACTTAGTACCAGTTGTCTTAGACGGTGGACGAGTTGCTGGAGGACATGACGGTGGAAAGAATCCAGAAGATGGAATTAAGATCAAAAAAGGAAAACTTCGTGGAGTAGAATCTTTTGGTATGATGTGTTCTATTGAAGAACTTGGAAGTTCCAGAGATATGTACCCAGAAGCACCAGAATATGGAATCTACATTTTCAATAAAGACGTAAAACCAGGAGATGATGCAGTTGAAGCTTTAGGACTTCGCGATGCAGTTGTCGAATTCGAGATCACATCAAACCGTGTAGACTGCTTCAGCATGATCGGTATGGCAAGAGAAGCAGCCGCTACATTTAAGAAAGACTTCTTTCCACCAGTTGTCACAAAGACTGGAAATGATGAAGATGTCAATGATTACATCAAAGTAAGAGTCGAAGACGAAGATCTTTGCCCAAGATACACAGCAAGAGTTGTAAAGAATATCAAATTAGCACCATCACCAGAATGGATGCAGAGAAGATTAGCTGCGATGGGAATCCGTCCGATCAATAACCTGGTTGACATCACAAACTATGTGATGGAAGAATTCGGACAGCCAATGCATGCATACGATCTTGATACGATCGCAAATAAAGAGATCGTTGTACGTCGTGCAAAAGCAGGAGACAAATTCACTACATTAGATGGTGAAGAAAGAACGATGGATGAAAACGTCCTAATGATCTGTGATGGAGAAAAAGAAATCGGTATCGCAGGTATCATGGGTGGAGAAAACTCTATGGTAACAGATGATATCAAGACATTATTATTTGAAGCAGCATGCTTTGATGGGACAAATATCCGACTTTCTTCTAAGAGAATCGGTTTAAGAACCGATGCATCTGGTAAATTCGAGAAAGGATTAGACCCAGAAAATGCAATGGCAGCGATGGATCGTGCATGTCAGCTGATCGAAGAATTAGGAGCAGGAGAAGTTGTTGGAGGAGCCGTTGATGTTTATCCAAATCCAGTCAAACAGATTCGCCTTCCATTAGAAGTAGATAAAATGAACGCCCTTCTTGGAACAAATGTATCCAAAGAAGAAGTCTTAGAATATTTCGGAAGAATCGACCTTGGATATGATGAAGCAACAAATGAAGTCATCGTACCATCCTTCCGTCAGGACCTTCACCGTATGGCAGACCTTGCAGAAGAAGTTGCGAGATTCTATGGATATGATAACATCCCAGTTACATTACCAAACGGAGAATCTACAGCCGGTAAGAAACCATTCAAGATCCGTGTTGAAGATGTCTGCAGAAATGTAGCAGAACAGAACGGATTCTGTGGTGGAATGACATATTCCTTCGAAAGTCCAAAAGTATTCGATAAATTATTATTAGCTGAAGATGCAAAAGAACGTCAGGCAATCGAGATTTCAAACCCATTAGGAGAAGATTTCAGTATCATGAGAACAGTTTCCTTAAACGGAATGTTGACATCTCTGTCTACAAACTTAGCACACAGAAATAAAAATGTAAGATTATACGAATTTGGAAATATCTACATTCCAAAAGCATTACCATTAACAGAATTACCAGATGAAAGAATGCAGATGACACTTGGAATGTATGGAGAATGCGATTTCTTCACATTAAAGGGTGTTGTAGAAGATATGCTTGATTCCTTAGGATTAGGTGGAAGATCTGAATATGCACCAACAGGTGAACATCCATTCTTACACCCAGGAAGAGCAGCAGATGTGACGATCGATGGAGAAAAAATCGCTTACATCGGACAGATCCATCCAGAAGTTATGGATAACTATAACATGAAAGGTGAAGTCTATGTAGCAGTCATCGACATGCCAACATTAGTACCAAAAGCAACCTTCGACCGCAAATACGAGGGAGTAGCCAAATTCCCAGCGATGAAACGTGACTTAAGTATGGTTATGAAGAAAGACATCTTCGTTGGACAGCTTGAGAAGATCTTCAAAGATAAAGGTGGAAAACTTCTCGAATCCTACGAATTATTCGATGTCTACGAAGGAGACCAGATCGAAAAAGGATACAAATCCGTTGCATACTCTCTGACATTCAGAGCAAAAGACCGTACATTAGAAGATGCAGAAGTTACAAAGATCGTAGATAAGATCCTTGATGAACTTAAGAAATTAGGTGTTGAATTACGTGCTTAATTGTGATTGACAACAAAATAAAGTGAGAATTAAAATCCTCTGGCAGATAATACTGTCAGGGGATTTTCTATAATTTTATTTGTTCGAACCTAAGCCAATAAAACTATTTCTAAAATAATTATTGTTTTTCAATAATTTTCATGCTACAATAAACTTGAAATTATCGAAAAACAATAATTGGAGGTGGAAAGGATGAAATCAAACATAAATAAACTAATCATGATCGAAGTTGTCGCAGGAATCCTTCTTGCATTCATAGCAAGCAAAATCCTGCATATGACAGCAGCACTACAGATCATGTACTTACCATTTGAACTCATAGGAAAAGGGCTAAGATTTTTATCCCTAAGTTCAGCAATAGGAAATGTCATCGCGATCATCATATACGCAGCCATTTCAATGATACCAGCAATCTATATCATCTATCAGAGAAAAAGAGGAAGAACACACAAAGAAGACATATTACTTGTTGCATTCACAGGGCTATTATTTTATTCCCTGTATATGTTCATCAATCCAGGACTCATGTATCAGAAAATGCCAGACATTTTTTCAATGGACCAGAATAGTCTGATTGTAATGAAAATTATTTACGCATTTATCATTTACAGTGTCCTGATCATGTGGTTAATTATGAAAGCAATCCGTTTTCTTGGAGATGACAGCCAGAAGAATTGGAAAAGCCGCTTGTATTTTGGGATGAAAGGACTGATTGCTGCACTAGTCAGTTATTACACGCTTTTGATCACATATGCAAAGACATTTGAACTGCTTCATAAGAGCGAAAATAAACTGCAAAATGTATCTTCGATAGTATGGTTTAAATCAGTATTACAGTTATTACCAATCATTATGACAATCCTGCTATTTATCAACATCATTCATGTAGTAAAAGCAATCGAAGATCATAAGGAAGAGCAGCAGATGATGACAGTGGCAAGACTCGCAAGTGTCGCAAAGGTTACCGCAGTGGTTACAGTCATATCAGATTTTATCCTGAATTTTTACCAGTTTTTACTAGGAGTAACCTTACAGAATGTAAATGTTACGTTTGCACCAGATGTATCCATGGAACCGTTGATCATAGCATTTGGAGCATTGATCTTCCATGAATATTTCAAGCGGACTAAACAGTTAAAAGAAGAAAATGACCAGTTTATATAGAAGGAATGATAGTTATGGCAATAAAAATACATTTGGATGACATCTTAAAAGAACGAAACATGACATCCAAAGAACTATGTAAAAAAGTCCATATTACAGAAGCAAACCTGTCAATCTTAAGAAGCGGCAAGGCAAAAGGAGTGCGTTTCTCAACGATCAATAAGATCTGCTATTATCTTGAGTGCGATGTCGGAGATATCTTGAAATTTGACGGGAGATTGGAGGAAGAAGATGAGTAGGGGAATCAGAAAAACAGGAGTATTGGCAATGGTTGTGATGCTGGCAGCAACTCTATCAGGATGCCGCCTTGCAAAAAAAGACGAGGATGGAACAGTAAAGAAAACATTGTATGGTGCTTATGCAGTTGTAGGAAAGAGTCTGGATGATCCAGACATTCCAGATCCAGAGATGGAAGGAACAACCGTTGGGCAGAAAGATAAAAAAGGATTTGTTCATTTTAAAAAGATCAAGGGATATTTCTTTTTTCATAAATACGATCAGAAAGAAAATACGATCAGCATGGATGGTGATCCACAGTTGACTCATTTTTCAGGCGGCTCTAATATGAAAGATGGCGAGATCCAAAAAGATAAATGGCAAAAGACAGGCCAGTCATGTAAGGCAACAATTTATGTTCAGGAAACAAAAGGAATCACAAAAGTGCAGATTGGAAGTGTATATAAAAGAGCAGATGGTACATTTTATCTGGAACCTTCAGGAAGGTCTTCTGTGCAGGATCTTTGTAAAACAGGAGGGTCTGGGATCAGCCAATCTTTTTCTGTGGATACAGAAGGAGGAAAGATGACATACCGTGTGGATTTTAAAGCAGACCGTGCAGTCAAAAAGATTCAGATCATCGAAATGAACAAAGATGATGTCAAGATCAAAAAAACAGCCTATATTTCACCTAAAATAAAACAATACCAGATGCAAAAAGATACAGCATATGTTATTATAAATGAACAGCTGATCGGTATGAAAGGTCAAACGATCAACAGACAGAAGATACATTCAGCAAAGAAGAATTTCACATATAAATGGAAGCAGCTTGGAGATGATGGAGTATTGACACCGACAGACTTGAAGTTTAAAAAGTAAAATCAGGAGGATATAATTGAAATATGAAAGATAAAAGAGAATCATTTAACAGCAGGTGGGGATTTATCCTCGCCTGCATTGGTTCGGCAGTTGGTATGGGAAATATATGGATGTTTCCGACAAGGGTATCTTTGTATGGGGGAGGATCTTTTTTGATCCCGTATTTTATCTTTGTCGTTGTGATCGCATCCACTGGTGTGATCGGAGAGATGAGTTTTGGACGTGCGGCAAGGTCTGGACCGATTGATGCATTTGGGATGGTCTGTGAGAAGAAAGGAAAGAGAAAAGTCGGGGAAGGGTTAGGAATGATACCAGTTCTTGGTTCTCTTGCTATGGCAATCGGATATACAGTTGTGATGGGGTGGATCTTAAAATATGCTGTTGGAACTTTCACAGGGGCAACACTTGCACCAAAGACGATCGAAGAATTTGGCGGACGTTTTGGAACAATGGCATCTGCATTTGGAAATAACATCTGGCAGATTTTAGCTTTGATCTTATGCATGTGTATTTTAATCTTTGGTGTAGGAGCAGGGATCGAGAAAGCCAATAAGATTTTAATGCCAATTTTCTTTGCGCTGTTTGTGATCCTTGGAATCTACGTGGCATTTCAGCCAGGGGCAGCAACGGGATATCAATATATTTTCAGAGTCGATAAGGCGGCCATCTTAGATCCAAAGACATGGATCTTTGCACTAGGACAGGCCTTCTTCTCCTTATCCGTCGCAGGAAATGGAACATTGATCTATGGATCGTATTTATCCGATGAAGAAGACATCCCATCATCTGCGGCAAGAGTTGCATTTTTTGATACGGTTGCTGCGATGCTTGCAGCACTCGTGATCATCCCAGCTATGGCAACAACTGGAGCAACACTGGATCAAGGAGGACCGGGGCTGTTATTTATCTATCTTCCAAACCTGATCAGCTCCATGCCAGGAAGTACGATCATCGCGATCATCTTTTTCGTTGCAGTGCTTTTTGCGGGAATGACATCACTGATCAATCTCTACGAAGCACCGATCGCAACCGTACAGGAAAAGCTTCACGTAGGAAGAAAGACCGCCTGCGTGATTATCGCAGTGATTGGCGTGATCGTCTCCTTATTGATCCAGGGCATCGTATCTGACTGGATGGATATCCTATCCATTTACATCTGCCCACTAGGAGCAGGACTCGCAGGAATCATGTTCTTCTGGATCGCCGGAAAGAAATATGTAGAAACACAGGTAAATAAAGGAAGAGAAACAAAATTTACAAAGATGTATTATCCAATCTGCAAATATATTTATGTACCGATCTGTATTTTGGTATTGGTACTTGGAATTGCGTTAGGTGGAATTGGGTGATGAATGAAGAATCGTAGTTAAAGTATATCTTGGCTGCGATTTTTTCATAGGAAATTTCGATGAGAGCAAATAAATTAAGTTCCAAGAAATCCTACGAAATTACAAGGAAAGGATATTTACATTTAAGAAGATTTTTGCTATAATATAACTATTAAAGTAGAAGTATTATTGAAACTTATATAACTATAAATGTAGAATAAATAACAAAGATAAAGGGGATTTAGCTATGGAATTAAAAGAATTAACAAGTGCAGAACAGGTTGTGATGAAATGTATTTGGGATTATGGAAAGGATATGCCATTACAGCAACTGATTGAAAATCTAAAACAAGATTATGGAAAAGATTATAAAAGAACAACGATCCGTACATTTGTCCTTCATTTAGAAGAGAAAGGATATGTGACAACATATCAGATCGGGAAATATTCTTATATTAATTATCTGATCGAAGAGCAGGATTACAAAGAACAGGAATTGGAAAAGACAAAGAATTTCTGGTACAAAGAATCTGGATTTGACCTGGTGAAGACATTATATAAAGGAAAATTAAATGAGGGGAAACTAAAGAAACTCAAAAAGTTGTTAGAAGAAATCGATGATTGACAGGAGAAGATATGATAGACATAAGAGAGATATTGGTTAGGATATTTAGTGCGATATTTTTATCCATGTGCACTGGAAGCTGTATGTTTGTTTTCTGGATGGTACTAAGAAAGTTTTTTGCAGACAGGATTCGTCCAAAAGTCTATGATGTGATATTAAAGATTATTTTAATTGCTTACTATGTTCCAGCAGGATATCTGTTGGTAAATAATTTTTTTGATAATGGGTATGTATTTGATTTTACAGGTACTATCATCAATGCTTTTTATGCTATATCGTTGTTATGGCTGGCTGGAGCAATTGCAACAGTTCTGAAGTTTGGAGAACGAACTTTCCGAATTAGAAGGGAAAAAGAAAGATGTTTTCCATGTAAGATGTATGTGCAAAAGATCTTTGAAGATTGTAAAAGAGAGCTTGGAATTTGCAGATCAATAGAAGTATTACAAGGATATCGCATTCAGATTCCAATGACAGCAGGAATATTAAAACCATGTGTGTTTTTACCTGTGGAGGATATGGAAGAAGAACAATTAAAAACGTGTATATACCATGAACTCACGCATTATAAGAAGTACGATATATTTTGGAATTATATAGCATGTCTGATGGTATGTATTCACTGGTATTGTCCATGGATCAGAACTGTATTTCGCAAGAACGATGAATGGAGCGAGGTGATTTGTGATTTATCAGCAATTGGTTATGTAGGATCAGTAAAGCGTTATTTTACAACGATTTTTGAGATGAGTCGGAAAAGTCAGGGAATCAAAGCATATCGGGTAGCATGCCTGTTTGAAAGCCAAGATAGCTTAGAACAAAGAATCTACTATGCAATGATGTATCGAAAACAAAAGAAGATAAAATATGCTGCGGTGATTGCAATGACCGTGATATTTTGTGGAATGAGTGTAACCAGTACTTTGGCTGCAAGTAAGGGATATCAAAAGGCGTATACAAAATGGGTACAAGAAACGGAAGTAGAAATAGAAGAACCAGATGATGAGGAAGAGGAGAGAATATCGTATGAAGAAAAAACGGGAGTTTTGGAGAATGATAAGAGTGAAACGATAAAGAAGATAAATTTTAAAAAGATGGATGCGATGACATTGGAGACTTATGTAAAGGTAGGAAAAAGGCTTCGATATAAAGGATTAACTCCGAAACGAAATGAAAATATAGAAATTTTTATAACAAGTCAAAAAAATTTTAAGGGGATAAAAGTTGGGATTATTGATTCTCAGAACAGGATTAGATACATACAGGACAGGGGAAAAGATTTAGTTGAATATAAATTTAAGATAGAAAAAGAGGGGAAATATGATGTGTTTATTGAAATGGAGGATAAGAAAGATGTAAAAATTGTTGGAATGATTAATATTGATGATGATTAATAATGGAAAGGAGGATAAAGAATAATAGCAAGAGTTCATGCAATATATTGGGTGAAGCCAGTGTTCATAAAAGAGCATCGTATCATATGAATTCTTATATTATTGCAAATGGTAACTAGAAACGGTAACAGATGATTTGTATGATATAGGAGGTATAGTCATGAGGAGTATTAAGAGAACGACAGCTATAGCGTTAATGACGGCAATGTTGACAGTGATAAATATATTAGGAGATTATTCGACGAATATAATGGCAGGAGAAGCTAATTATAAAATTAAAAATTTGGAAACGTTAAAAAAGCAGATTTCTATAGCAAAAAAGGATGGAAAAATTACAACAGAAGAAAAAGAAACAATTGAAAAAACAACAAAACCAGAAGTCCTGTGTGAATATTTTGAAGAAACTATGGATCAGCTAAAAGATACAATAAATAAAACTGATGTAGAAAAAATAATGAATCATTATGATGGAACAAGACAGTATGGAAATACAAATATAGAATTGGAGGATGGAAATAAAGTTTATATAGAGTTTGAAGATAAAGAAGAACCAAATATATTGGAATGTATGGAAAATATTCTAGTTCAAAATGTTCAGGCAGCAACAAATGGGGAAAAAGTGTGGAAATCATATGGAAATCGTTATTTTACTGCTAAAGCCCAAATAACAAGTGGGATAGGGGGAGCAAAAGTAGCATTGGAAAATCACTATAAATTAAGTTCGAATGGAATTGACGAAAGATATGGAGATGCATATCCAGTAGGAAGTTTTAGTGTTGGAATAACTGGAAATATTTCTGTTGGAACAGTAGCTATTACAGATTCTGTAGCGAGAACACCTGGAAAATCAGATGTTAATATGTATGCTAGATTTATATGGTCTGTGAGTTCTTCTGTGGCATCTTCTCAGGGAAGTAACAAGTTATCAACTACAATTAAGTATTTGAAAAAAGATGCAGCTAACAAAAAAATACAGGTTCAGCATAAATGGAATATGTCAAAAAATTGACTGAAGGGAGGAAAATAAAATGACAACAATAGGATTTGCAAATGTATCATTTTCTGTAATATCATTGGTAATGTTGGTTGTAGACACGGTGATTAAAGTTGGAATTGCGAGTTTTGCAATTAAACTATTAATTGATTACATATTTAGAAAAATTGAAAAACTAAAAGAAAAATAAAAATCTTGCCCCTTGGTGAAAATATCATTCTTTTGAAAGATATTGATTCGTTGGATTTGCATTGTTTTATGCAGCTATGTCGCATTTAGCAGCAGTGTATTGTTTAATATGATGATCTCTCGGAATCTTGAGTGATCATGCCAGCGAAACTCTGGCATTGAACTTTGAAAAGTAAATATTATCCAAAAAGATAAAAATAAGCGTGATGACAAAGCATAGCTTTTACTATGCTTCGAAATGAGGTATGATAGTCATAGCATTATGCCGTTTGTATAATCAACTTTCTCAGGGTGGATTCATTTGGCAGATCCCATGCATCCAGATGCTGTAACATCAGGATGTGATAGAGGCGGCAGTACCACATCTTAGTTGAGCGGTGTCTGCCGTCTTCTGATTTAAAGTCTAATTTCTCACGCTTGTTAGAGCGTTCAGCAGAAGTTCTTGCGTTGTATTCCAACTTCAATACCATCTCGACGCATACGAAATCCAGAAGGACAGATAGGAGTACCATCTTTATCAATCGTAAAGTCGTTTTTGTAAACGGGAGATCTTCCACCTTTTCCGTTAAGGTCAATAAAAGGTGTTATATTTTCACGTTTGAAGTATTGATAGTAAGGCATGGCATCATGTGCAGAATCTAAAAGTACTTTAGAAACTGAGTATTCAGGAAGAAATGATCTTATCCTGAAAAAAGTATGCAAAAATCCATGGGAATCATGTTTTGATGCACAGGAAAAATGAGGGAATACAGGCAAGTCACTTTAAAGTCAATGGAAAGAAGGTAAGAACGCTGCATGCAGGAAGGAGTTCGTGGGGCTGGTCCGAATTTTGAATATTTATCAGCCATAAAAGTATCGATAAAAGATAAATCGAGATTCTAAAACCGCTCAATGATATCCCAGGTGGAACGAGCAAGAGCATTTGGATCAGGATAATATTTATGAAGATTAGTAACAACAAAGTTTTGGTAGTCAGCATGACTGCTACAATTAGCAGGTAACATAAATATTGCCCTCCAGTCGATAAAATAAAATATATTCAATCGACTTCGCCGCAAATTTTGAGCGATCTGTCAAGTGTTTTTGACAAAAAAGTGGGGGATTTTAATAAAAAAGGAATCTGAAAGCCTTGATTTTACTGGGCTGAAGATTTCGAGAGATCATATTAAAGGAATGAAGGAATTTGAGGAGAAAATGATGATAAAATATGTGAAAATAATGATAACAGTATTTACGCTTTTAATTAGTTGTTCAGTGACAAATATATTTGCAAGTGATACGAATGATGTTATAGAAGAAAAGATTGATATATCAGAAAATATTATTGATGAAGTTGGAGAGGAAGACTTTGAACTGTTGTCTAATTCGATAACAGTTAATTGGACAGTGAAAAATGGAGTTAGAAAGAAAACTAAAGAATTTTATAAAAAGAAAGGAAGTAGTATCAATATTAGGTTACAGATAGCTCCAAAAACAAAAAGTGTCAAAGTAGGATATTTAGATGCAGATAAAGTAAAACATTATAAAACTGTTAAAGCAGAAATCAATCACAATTTTATAATACAAAAAACAGGATATATAGAGGTGTTTGTTGAAAATAGTAGTGGAAAAACTGTAACGGCAAGTGGAACTTATACTAAGTAATATTTTATTTATAAATATATTTTATAAGAGGTGATGCAATATGAACAATTAAAAAATCCATGTAATACGAATGGCTGCCACCTACCTATCTGTAATATATACAGATAGCTGTATCACATGGATACAATAATGATAGCAGAAAATGAGGGAAAACAAAAGAATGAAAGAAAAAAGTTTATGAAATTAAAACAATTTGTATGTAAAGCAGCAAGTATTGCAATGTGTGCTATGATTATTGGAACAACTGTAGTTTCAGTGAATGTTAAGGCAGATACGAAAACAACAGAAAGTACAGTAGCACTAGATACACATGATGACGATGGTGTTGTGGGTATTTTGGAACAAGATGATTTTGATACACTAGAAGAATATCAGAAATATTTAGAGACACACCCAAAAGTACAGACAAGGCAAAGTCGTGTATCAGCGAATAAAAATGTAAAAGCAGCAGCCACTTTAAGATATAAAATTAAAGGGTTAACAAGTACAGCTGCAATTCAAAAAACATATATTGGATCTACATATATTTATGTTTTACAGCGTAAAAATGCGGATACAATTTTATCAAGATGTCTGATTAATGGAACAACTGCAACATATCAGGATGAGATGGTATTGAAAAACTTTGGACATGGGCAGACGTTGGAATGGTTTGAACATAATTCAAAAGCATATTTTTGGGTTACATGTAAAGCAAATGAGGCTTATGATTTTAAGTGGGGAACACAGATTGGAAGAATACAATATAAACCAACAGATAAAAAAGGTATTGATTATACAGAAATTCCAAGATTTTCTCATATGAGTTATGCAAACAAAAGTGGAACATCAATTGGTGAAGTAAAACGTGTAGATGCAGCACTTTCAAGAAATGGTAAGAAGATTTGTTTTTGGGTAATGGATAATACAGGAGAGATACAATATAGTTTCTATAATACAGAAAAATTAAATGCAGAATTAGATAAAAAAGAGTCTCAACAATCTAAATTTATACCATGTACGGCAAGTGCAGTAAAAGCGGCTTGCTATGGATCATTTAGACAATCAGGAAGTAATAGAGTATTACCAAATGGATCATGTCAGGGATTAGAATTTTCTGACGGAGATTCTATTTATATTATTGGTGGTGCTGCCGGACAAAAACCGGGAATAGCAAAGTTAACAGGAAGTGGATCAAGTTATAAATATTCTTGCCTTGTTACAGCCACACATAATAATTTTGGAGGTAATGCGGAATCTGAAGGAATTCAATTAAAGGGAGATTACGTATATTTCGGGATTAGTGATAAACAAAGTAGCGATAAAGCTTGTATTTATTCTATTCCCAAAAGTGCGTTTTAATTTAAGTCCGGCCATGTTGAAATATATAATATAAACACTAATAACTTAAAATTATAAGGAGGCAGCAAGATGGTAAGAAAACGTATGGTATCAACAGTCATGAGCTTAATGATGGCAGCAGCGGTACTGACAACAGTTCCAGTGACTCACAATGTAAAGGCAGCAGAAGCAACGCATGGAGATTATACTTATCAAGTAGAAACACAGGCAGGGAAGCAGTATATCACTTTGACAGATTACAAAGGAAAAGAGGAAAAGATCACACTCCCAGAAGCAATCAATGGGATTGAAGTAACATCTGTTCGATCTGGATTTGGTAAGAATTCAAACTTAAAAAGTATTACATTTTCAAAAAATATACGGAAAAATTTAACAGCATTAAGTGACATTTCAACATTAGAGGAAATTCAGGCATCAAAAGATAATCCAGCATATCAGACAGAAGATGGAATTCTTTATACAAAAGATAAAAAAGAACTGCTTGTTTATCCAAAGTCTAAAAAGACAGAGACATATATTATGCCATCAGAAGTGGAAAAGATTGATGATTATAACTATGTTCTGACACGTTTAAAATACTTAAAGAATCTTATATTTTCAAAGAATCTGAAAACAATTCCAGAATGCTCAGTGAGTAGTATGGAAAGTGTGGTTATTCCTGATCAAGTGAATAGAATAGAAGAAAGTACATTTTTAGGATGCGAGAACCTAAAGAAAGTAACGTTTGGGAAGAATGTAACATTCATCGGAGATGGAGCATTTGCACAATGTAAAGCGTTAAAAACAATCAAATTACCAAAGAATCTGAAAGAAATTGATAACTCTGCATTTGTAGCTACATCCTTAAAAGAAGTGGCAATTCCTGATTCTGTTGTGAAAATAGGAAGAAGTGTATTTGATAAAAATGTAAAATTAAAGAAACCAGCATATTTAAAGAAGATAAAAGACGGCAGTGTTTATTACGAAGCAAGAGCCACAGTTAAAGTACCTGGCAAAAAAGCTGTCACATACAAAGCATCCAGAATTACAAAGATTAAAGCAAAAACAAGCAAAGTAACGATCAAAAAAGGAAAGACAACAAAACTACAGACTAGAGTATACATTTCCAAAAAACTGAAAAAAGGATACTTAGATCCAGAGATCTTAAAATTCACAACATCCAATAAAAAAGTAGTGAAAGTATCCTCAAAAGGAACGATCAAAGGCTTGAAGAAAGGAAAAGCAACGGTCACAGTAAAACTTCGTACAACAGGAAAGACATATAAAGTGAACGTGAAAGTAAAATAGGAAACAATAAAGTAAAGATACATGGGTAGAACAGGACATTCCGGCGAAAGCAGGGATGTCCTGTGTTTTCTTATGCAGCATTCCTTGTTATTTGCAATATCAAATGGTAGAATTAGGAATATTCAAAGTGAATCAATCTGTAATATGGAATGGAAAACAATCCGATACAACAAAGGAGAAACGAAACAATCATGCCAGGATACATTTTACATTTAACTGCTGCCCAGATGTTTTTAAAAACACAAAAAGGACAGGAATTTTTAAAGACCAAACAAGATAAAAATGATTTTCTGATTGGAAATCTTCTGCCAGATACAACAAAGATCAAAGCAAGATCCCATTTCAGAGATCCAAAATATCACGACCGCATGATAGAATACCCGGAAACAAGCTGGTTTATCAAGAAATATAAGCATCTTCTATCAAACAGCAGTGTGGTCGGATATCTCTTTCATCTCTACATTGATCGAAGATTTTTTAAAGACTATATGCCAAGGATCGTAGAGTTTCGAAATGTACAAGATGAGAGAGAAGAAAGAAGAGATATGGTAAAAGATGTCTTATTAAAACGGACAGGACAAAGATTATCAAAGTGGGATTTTTTCTCAGAGAAATACTACTATGGGGACTACACAAAGATGAACATGTACCTTGTAAATCGTTATCAGATTCCGACAACACTTGATCCCAATATATCAAATCCTGGGATCAAAGAAGTTGATTATGAGGATGTAAAGCAGGTGTTAAAAGAATTAAAAACATATATGAAAGTACCAAAAGATGCAGTAAAGAACGTGAGAGTTTTTGACGTGGAAGATCTTCTTTTCTTTTTGGAAAACGCAGTAGGTGTATTTAAAATCTAAGTTTGGATAACATACAAATACAGGAAATTTTTTATTATATAACAAAAAAGTTGCAAATATTACAAAAATATGACATAATACCATAGAAATAACTTTATGGAGGACAACATGATGAAAACTGTAAAGGAAATTGTAAAGAGGGAACGTCAAAAGAGAAGAAGACGTGTGGGGATTATGATCGTATTGATCGCTTTATGTGCAACAGCAATTTTCTTTGGAACCAAAGCTTATCACAATTACAAGGAAGAGGAATTCTTCAAAAGTGTGAAAGAAAAAGAAATCAAAGTAACTCTAAAAAGTATAACGCACAAACAGACAGATATCTTTACACAAAGTTATCAAAAAGAAACGGATGATCAGTTGAAAGCATTAAAGAAAGGCAAAAATTATACTTTCAATAAGCCCTTGATCGTTTGGAATGCATATGGAACATACACAACATCTTTGTACTATTATGCAAAAAATGACCGTGCATCTTATGCGGTATGTACCGTAGAAGCCAGCGAAGCAGGTGCGAGTCCATACAAACGTACATTAAAATCTGTATCTGGAAAGAAATATGTGACAACACATGAATATCAGATCAAAGGACTTGTTCCAGGAGCGAAGAATAAGATCACAATGCAATTCTTTAATGAAGATGGAAGAGTTGTCGGGAAAACACATTTCTACGTGACAGCACCGAAAGATGATGTCATTCCTGCAATTCTTAAGAAGAATACAGGGACAAGCAAAGCAAAGATGAGCGATGGACTGTTTTGCCTGTTTGGACATGATAAAGCGGATGTGTCAAACATCTATCTGTATGATGATAATGGAGTAAGCAGGGGAAGAATGCCTTTGAACAAATATCGCACAGACCGCTTTTTATTTATCAAAGGACAGCTGGTATATTCTTATGACTATAATAAAATTGCATTTACGAATTGTATAGGAAAAGTGACAAGGACCATTGATATTGGAAATTATCAATTTCATCACGATTTTCGTTATGACAAGAAACACGATAAGATCATTTGTCTGGTAAATAATCTGGACAAAGATACGATTGAAGATACGATCGTACAGGTGGATGTAAAGACAGGAAAGACAAGTATGCTCTTTGACTGTGAAAAAATTCTGCCGTTAATGAGAAAACTGGCGATCCAGAGAAAAGGCGGTAGAAATACCTATGGAGGAACTGAACTAGACTGGATACACATTAATTCTTTTGATTTTCTTGATGGTGGTAATAGTTTGGTCTTAAGCAGCAGAGAACAAAGTTCAATCCTTAAGATTAAAAATATTTACACAAAACCAGAACTAGACTATGTGATCCATCGTGGAACAATCTATAATGGGACAGATATTGCCCAATATCAGTTAAAACGAGAAGGAGACTTCGTTGCAAATGCAGGACAGCATACGATCACTGTAGAATATGACGATTCCCTTCCAGAAGGACAATATTATTTATATATGTTTAATAATAACTATGGAAGGGCAACATCTATTCCAACTTTCGACTGGAGTATGTATCCGAATGTGGGAAACTTTAAAAGTGGAACTTCATATTACTCAAAATTTCTTGTAGATGAGAAGACAAGGACTTATAAACTTGCACAGCAATTTAGTTTGCCTTATTCGGCAATCGTAAGCAGTGTGCAGCATTTAGGGGGAAATATTCCGTTTAGTAGTGGAATGAGTAAGACATTTGGAGAGTATGATAAAGATGGAAAATTGATCAAGTCCTTTGAATATGAAGCAGATAAATATTCATATCGCGTGATGAAGTATGAATTTTAAGTTGTAAGTTGGCCAACTGTAGTCTTTCAGTATATGATAAAAAATAAATAAGCAAC
>ERZ791879.828-NODE-828-length-18986-cov-11.278010_pt1 | contig 18986 bp, 13 predicted proteins | sample MGYA00510162_ERZ791879 | MGnify/ENA primary metagenome ERZ791879 (study PRJEB30046, sample SAMN00792113) | human gut metagenome | study: EMG produced TPA metagenomics assembly of the A metagenome-wide association study of gut microbiota in type 2... | reverse complement strand
TTGATATATAAAGAATTTAAAAGAAAAGTAGTGTAAAAAACTTTACACTAACAAATTATCAGGAGGGAGAAAATTATGATTTCAATAATGGAACTTATGGAAAAGAAAACTCCTTCAATTAAAAAATATGACAAAAAGAAAGGGATGACTTTAGTAGAAATAATGGCTGCTATGGCCATCCTTTCTATTTTATTTGTTGGAATAAGTGGATTAATAATAAATGTGGCTAAGAGTGAAGGGCGTTCTGAAAGGAGATTGGAAAGTGACGGATATTTAAAAAATGCGTTACTTATGTTTGAAAGTGGAGTAGTTAAACCTAGTGATGGTTTAAATTTTACTGTTAAATTTGATGATATCATTGAAATGCAAGAAGGAATAAAAAAAGTCATACAAGGAGACATGTCAGTAAAAACAAGTGGAACTTATGAAATAAATATTCAAATTAATTCTGAGAGTAGTGATAGCCTATATAAAGTAGATGCAAGGTTCAAGAATTCAAGGGGAGAAGAGTATTCAAAGTATATATATGTATTTAAACAGTAAAAATATTTTATTAGTTAGCTTTGGAGGGGAAATATGAAAAAAGGAAACAAAAAGGCGTTTACTCTAATTGAACTTATGGTTACTTTAGCAATATTTTCAGTTGTAGTAGTTTTAATAAGTGCTATTTTAATGCAAGGGCAAATAATATTATCAAAAGTTAATAATAGAACAATTATTCAAGATGAAATAAGAACTGCTTTATTAAAAATACAGTCTGAAGCTCAGAATTCAAGTGAAGCGATTGTAAATAATAAGTTTGGTAAGTTTAGTAATAATAAATGGTTACTAGATAGTACAGATAATACAGCAAGAGAATTAGTTAGATTTATTAAAGAAGGAGAAGATACATCTAAAGTATATGTTGAATTTAATGATGGGAATAAACATCAATTAATTGAGTTTACTATTAATAAAACTACCAATGAAATTGTAGAGAATAGTACTAATATATTAATAAATGAAATTGATGGAAGTGATGCTGATTCTATAAGTGTAAATGTAGAAGATATAAATGATTCAAATGGAAATAAGATTAATGATTTAGTAACAATAAATTGTTCTAGTATTGTTAAGGGTGAAGATATAAATGAAAGTGATTATTTAATTAGTTTTATAAATAAAAATGAAAATGTAATTAATATTGGAATAGGAAATATATCAGGAAGCGGCCAAGGAAGCGGAAGTACTAATGATAATAATAATAACTCAGGTAGCAATATAGAAATAGAAGATACTTTAGATAATAATTGGGTGTATGATTGGAAAGCAGATGGGGTAGAAATAAAGTACAATATAGAAAGTAGCTGGAATGATGGAACGAATAATATTACTAAATATAATATAGAAATAAAAAATAATACTGGGTATTTATTATGGGATTGGCAGTTAGGATTAAATCTAATAAATGCAGAAATAACTGAGTGTTATGGAGGGGATTTAATAAAAGGGGAAAATAAAATAAAGCCTACAGGATTTGATGATACAAGTATTAATAAAGATCATATAAAAGTGATAAGTATAGTGATAAGAGGTAGTAATAGTATAAAGGAACAAGATATATCATTTATGTATAAGAAGGTTATAGAGCCAAATAAAGAGATAATAGATTTAAAAGATGGTATTCAAATGAATTTATATAATTATAGTCAATGGAATGGAACAGGAAAATGGGAAATGAGTATAAAAAATACTAGTAATAAAAAGGTTGAGAAATGGGAACTAATATTTGACTGTGAAAAAGAGATAAAGAATGTAAGTTGGGGATTATATTATGAAAAAATTGGTGAAAGTAGATATAAAATAAAAAATTATAATGATAGTAATAGTATAAATAATTCTATAAAGGAAAATGATGGAGTAATATATTTGTATTTTGAAAGTTACTCTGGAGTTGTAGATAGAAATTTAAAAAATATTGAATTTAAAATAGTAAATTAGAAAGGGAGGAGAGTAAATGAGAAAAAGAGGTTCTGTATTAGTAACAGTATTAGTTATAGGAAGTGTATTGTTAGTTTTGGGAACAGCTGTATCTGCAGGTGTTATTAATACTACTAAATTAAATAAAAAATATAGTGAAAATATAGATTTAGAACTAGCCGCTAAATCTGGATTAAATATTGTTTTAGATGATTTTTTAAAGAGTGCAACAACAGAAGAAGCTATAAATAATTACTCAGTTAAAAAAAGTTATATTGATAGTATTTATAATGAATCCACAGGAATAGAAGTAAATGTGAATTTACAAAGAGTAAATAATAAAATTACTATTATATCAGAGGCAAATGATAGAAGTAATACATCGAATGTTAAGGTAGAAAGAAAAATTATTAATATTAATAGTTCTTCTAATTCAGGAGATGGTAATGATATTAATAAACCAAATGGAGAATTAAATGCTACAAATTTTATCAATGTATTTGGAGATGTAACAATAGGAACTACAGCTGGATCACTAATAGCAAATTTATCTTATGGTGGAAATAAAAATATAGTTAATAATGGAGCAAATGAACCAGAAAAATTACCTACTGATAAAGTACATAAATTAGAAATTAAACAAAGTGAAATATATGGTGTTAAAAGTGATTATAATTTATATGAGTATAAACAATTGACCGATAGATATATAAAAACAGAAAACGAAAATATTAAAGTTTCTAATTTTAATACTGATAATGTAACTGTAGAATTTTTAACTTCTAATATACTATTTGAGAATGGATGGTCAGCAAGTAATAATACAACGATTAATAAAATAGAAAATAGTAAATTGTTTTTTGATAAAAAGATATCTTTGAGTAACCTAACAATAAAAGATATGTATAATAGTGAATTTATAGTAAACGGTGACTTTGAAATACAAAATAACTTTAATTTAGGATACAATGATACTGCTATTAATAATAATATAATAATAGTAAATGGAAGTCTAATTTTAAATACAAGTTCAAATATTAATTTAAATGATTCAATTATAATTGTACGAGAAGACTTTAATGTAAAAAATGGTGCTACAATAAATATGAATAATAGTGTTATTATATCATGTGGAAATATGAATTTTAACACTCAATCTACAATTACTAATAAGGATAAAAGTTTTATTGTTTGTGGAGGGAATTTTAATGCACAGAATGGAAGTACAATTTATAATGTTACTAATAATATAATTTCAGATAGTCAGACAGTTTTATCTGCAATAGAAAGATTTTTAAATATAAATTAAAATATCAGGTGATAAGCTTCAAAATTTATATTAAAATTAAATATGAAGTATATAAAAAGCAGACTAAATAATAATATTGCTTGCTTTTTAAGGTTAATTTTTGTTTTTTAGATATATAAATAAGATGAATATTATAAAAAATATATATTAAGTAATATTGATAGATATTAAAATTAATAAGATGTTTGAATTTTACAATAATTGAAATAACAATTTATCATAAAATAAACACAACTATTAATAAAATTATTAAAAAGTAACAATAAGATGTTTATAAATACTAATAATATATTATAAAGATAGTAAATGTATTATTAGTATTTATTTGTTTTAATTTATTATATTGACAAGCTATAAACCATAAACTATAATAATAAAAAGCAAAAAAACACGAATAATAAAAAGACTCATATAAACCCTGAATATGGCAGGGTGTTTCTACTGAAAACCTTAAATTTTCATCTATGAGTGAATTTAATATATTTACCAAAATGCGAATAATGTATAGAGTAAAAGCATATTAATGTTCACTTATAGATAGCGAACTTAATATGCTTATTTTTATTTGGTGGGCTCCAAAAATAACTAAATAGGAATGGCATTTATCACATACATAAAAATATAAATAATAATGATAGGAGAGATGAAGTATGGCAAGAATATTAAAAACAGCTTACACATTTGATGATGTATTATTAGTACCAAATAAATCAGAAGTTTTACCACATCAAGTTAGTTTAAAAACTCAATTAACAAAAACAATAACATTAAACATACCACTAATGAGTGCAAGTATGGATACAGTTACTGAATCAAAAATGGCTATAGCTATGGCTAGAGAAGGTGGAATCGGAATTATTCACAAAAATATGCCAATAGAGGACCAAGCAAGAGAAGTTGATAGAGTTAAAAGACAAGAAAATGGAGTAATTACAGATCCAATATTCTTAAATGAAAACCATACTGTAAGAGAAGCATTAGATTTAATGGCTCAATATAGAATCTCAGGAGTTCCAGTAACAAGAGGAACTAAATTAGTTGGAATTATAACTAATAGAGATATAGTATTTGAAACAAATTACGATAAGATAGTTTCAGATGTTATGACTAAGAGCCCATTAGTAACAGCTCCAGAAGGAACTACTTTAGATGAAGCTTTAGAAATATTAAAGACTCATAAAATAGAAAAATTACCTTTAGTTGATAAAGATAATAACTTAAAAGGACTTATAACAATAAAAGATATAGAAAAAGTTAGAGCATATCCAAATGCAGCAAAGGATTCAAAAGGAAGACTTCTTTGCGGAGCATCTGTTGGTATAACTAATGATATGATGGAGAGAGTTGATGCTTTAGTTAAAGCTCAAGTTGATGTTATTACATTAGATACAGCTCATGGACATTCAAAAGGAGTTATTGAAGGAGTTAAGAAGATAAAAGCTAAATATCCTGAACTTCAAATAATTGCTGGTAATGTTGCAACTGCTGAAGCTACAAGAGATTTAGCAGAAGCTGGAGCTGACTGTATTAAAGTTGGTATTGGACCAGGATCTATTTGTACAACAAGAATAGTTGCAGGGGTAGGGGTTCCTCAACTAACTGCAGTTATGGATTGTGCTGAAGAAGGAAGAAAACATGGAGTTCCAGTAATTGCTGATGGAGGACTTAAGTATTCAGGAGATATAGTTAAGGCTTTAGCTGGTGGGGCTTGTGCTTGCATGATGGGATCAATGCTTGCAGGTTGTGAAGAAGCACCAGGAGAAATGGAAATATATCAAGGAAGAAGCTATAAAGTTTACAGAGGAATGGGTTCTTTAGGAGCTATGGAAAAAGGTTCATCTGATAGATACTTCCAAAATGGAACTAAAAAGTTTGTTCCAGAAGGTGTTGAAGGAAGAGTCGCTTATAAAGGTGTAGTAGCAGATACTTTATATCAATTAATTGGTGGAATTAGATCTGGTATGGGATATCTTGGAGCTCCAACTTTAGAAGATTTATATGAAAACGCAGGATTTGTTGTTCAAACAGCATCAGGAATAAGAGAAAGTCACCCACATGATATAAATATCACTAAGGAAGCTCCAAACTATAGCGTTAGAGAGTAATTGTTTAGTTAGAGATTAATATTGAATAGATGATAGTTGAGGGAGGTTTTAAGGGATTTTACCCCTTAACTGTTATCTATTATTTATAAATTAGGAAATATAATTCTATTTTTGTTGAAAAATGTATAATTTTACGAGATAATTAAAGAAAAAACATTAGGAGGATTCTAATGAGTAGAGAATTAGTATTAGTACTTGACTTTGGTGGTCAATATAACCAATTAATTGCAAGAAGAGTTAGAGAATGTAATGTATATTGTGAAGTTCATCCTTATAATTTAAGTGTTGAAAAGATAAAAGAAATGAATCCAAAGGGAATAATCTTCACTGGAGGACCAAACAGTGTATATGGTGAAAATTCTCCTTTATGTGATAAAGCCGTATTTGAATTAGGGATACCTGTACTTGGTATTTGTTATGGTTCACAACTTATGGCACATGTTCTTGGAGGAAGTGTTGCAACTGCTCCAGTAAGTGAATATGGTAAGACTGTAGTAAAAGTTGATAATGAATCAAAATTATTTGATGGTGTACATGAAACAACAATTTGTTGGATGAGTCATACAGATTACATAGAAAAATCTCCAGAAGGATTTAAAATAATAGGTAACACTCCAGTTTGTCCAGTAGCAGCTATGGAATGTGAAGAAAAGAATCTTTATGCAGTTCAATTCCATCCAGAAGTTATGCATACTGTAGAAGGAACTAAGATGTTATCAAACTTTGTTTATAACATTTGTAAATGTTCAGGAGACTGGAAGATGGATTCATTTGTTGAAAAGACAATTGAAGAAATAAGAGAAAAAGTAGGAAATGGTAGAGCGTTATGTGCATTATCAGGTGGAGTTGATTCATCTGTTGCTGCAGTACTTTTATCAAAAGCAATTGGTAAGCAATTAACTTGTGTATTTGTTGACCATGGTCTACTTAGAAAGAATGAAGGCGATGAAGTAGAAGCTATATTTGGGCCAGAAGGACAATATGACTTAAACTTCATAAGAGTAAATGCTCAAGAAAGATTCTATGAAAAGTTAGCTGGAGTAGAAGATCCAGAAACTAAGAGAAAAATCATAGGTGAAGAATTTATAAGAGTATTTGAAGAAGAAGCTAAAAAAATTGGAGCTGTGGACTTCTTAGTTCAAGGTACAATTTATCCAGATATAATTGAAAGTGGATTAGGTGAATCTGCAGTTATTAAATCTCATCATAATGTTGGAGGGCTTCCTGACTATGTTGATTTTAAAGAAATAATAGAACCATTAAGATTATTATTTAAAGATGAAGTTAGAAAAGCAGGTTTGGAACTTGGAATTCCTGAAAAGTTAGTATACAGACAACCATTCCCAGGACCAGGACTTGGTATAAGAATAATTGGTGAAGTAACTGCTGAAAAGGTAAGAATAGTTCAAGACGCTGATGCAATTTACAGAGAAGAAATTGCTAATGCTGGATTAGATAAAACTATAGGACAATATTTTGCAGCCTTAACTAATATGAGATCAGTTGGAGTTATGGGTGATGAAAGAACTTATGATTATGCAATTGCTTTAAGAGCAGTAACTACAAGTGACTTTATGACAGCAGAATCAGCTGACCTTCCATGGGAAGTTCTTGGAAAAGTAACAACAAGAATAGTTAATGAGGTTAATGGGGTTAATAGAGTAATGTACGATTGTACAGGAAAACCACCAGCAACTATTGAATTCGAATAAAAAATTAAATTGCTACAAATGTGTAATTTTACATGTTTGTAGCAATTTTTTTTGTTATGTAACTATAAAGATGTTATTATGTTTGTATAGAGAATGATTAATAAAGAAAATAAAAGCTTTATCAATTAATTGAGAAAATTTGTAAAGATATTATAATAAAAGTTGAATGTTATTAGAAAGAATTATATATGTAAAGATATTGTACATATTTATGAAGTTTGTTAAGGAGAATATTATGAATAATATTTTTAAAAAATTGAAAATTTCATTAGTGATAGTAGGAATTGTAGTTGGAGTAGGATATTTAGCTAATAATGGAAGAAATAATATAGAGAAAGATAATACTAATGAGAGTATAAACAATAGTAATGAGGTACTATTGTCAAAGTTAGATAAAGAAATTTTGCAATATGAAGATATGGAAAGTGATTACAAGGAGTTAGAATATTTAGAAGGCATATTAAATAATCAATACTTTGTTTTAATTAACAAGGATAATAAACTAGATAAAAGTTATGTACCAAGTAATTTGAAAAAATCTGAAGCAAAATTTTTAGATTATGCTCAGGATAATAATTTAGAAAATGCTACAGCAGATGCAGCAAAAAAAATGTTTGATGCAGCAGCGCAAGATGGTATTTCGTTAATTGGGGTATCGGGGTATAGAAGTTATAGCGTTCAAAAGGGATTATATGAAACTAGAATAGAGAAAAACGGAGAAGAGAAAACTCGTGCTTATACTGCAGAGCCAGGCGCTTCAGAACATCAAAGTGGACTAGCTATAGATATTTTATGTGATGAGTATCAAACTTTAGATGAAGGTTTTGAAGATACAGATGCATTTAGATGGCTTACTGAGAATTGTTATAAGTATGGCTTCATATTAAGATATTTAAAAGGTAAAGAGGACATTACAGGATATAATTATGAACCTTGGCATTTTAGATATATTGGAAATGAAGAAGTAGCTAAAGATATAATGAATAGAGGATTAGTTTTTGAGGAATATATAAATGAAGTAAAAAATAAAATTAATGATTTAAAAAAATAGTGGTAAAGTAAAAAAATACTAAAAAATATGTTTTTCGCAACCATAAATGTAATAATATGGTATAATCATTATATAACTAAGTATAAATTAGGAGGGGTACATTTATGGGGAAAAGTGTTAAGGAAAGATTAGATGAAACTATTAGACGTGATAAACGAGAAATTAATGAAGAAGATAACAATATGGAATCAAAAGTAAATAAAGAAACAAATGTAGAAGATTTTATGAATAAAAAAATTAAGGAAATGATAAATGATAAAGAAGAAAAGTTAGGAGAAGAGAATGAAAGTGATGATTTTGAAGAGGATTTCGAAGAAAAATCATCTAATGGAAAAAAAATAATCGTAATTCTTTTAGTACTAATAATATCACTTTCAACAATATTAGTATTATGGAGCAATGGTTATGAAATTGTTAATTTTGCATTTAATAAGGTAAGTGAAATTAATGAAGACAAAAATGCAGAAAAAAATGCAGAAAAGAAAAATGAAGTTGTAGAAAATGAAATTACTACAGTAGCAACTATGGACTTAACTCAATGTTATCAGATTGTTCATCATATGGCTAATACTATAATAATAGCAGATGATGGGCAAATATGGGGGCAAAATGAGATTACGAGAGAAGCTGTTACTCAAATGGTTAACGAACTAAAAGGTAGAGATGACTATCTTTCAGATGAATTAAAGAAATGGTTAGAATTAGATTTTTCAAATGGAGTTGAAGTTCATAATTATGTATGGGATAAGCTTAATGGAGATATAGGAAAAGCTAAAGATTTAAATCAAGAAAAAATTCAACAAGTAATTAAGTCTATGACAGAATAAATTATAAAAATAAATGAACATAATAAAAGTGGAAAGTATAAAAAATACTTATATAAATTATCTTATGTAAAAATTATTATATAAAATTACAAAAATGAACATGGTATTTACAAATTATTATATTATTATTGAAAATGATTAAATAATTAGAGTATAATAGGGAAAAATAAGTCATTTAATTATTGTTAAAATTGTTAGTATAAGAAAAATTATGATATAATAAATATTGTTAAAAATCCCACATTATTTGGAGGTATGAAAATGAAAAATGGTTTAAGTTTAGATTTATCAAAAGTTCAACCATATGCATCTTTATGTGAATTAGATAAGATGGAAGGTATGGTTAAGTGGGCTCATGATACAATTCATGAAGGTACAGGAGCTGGTAATGACTTTTTAGGATGGGTTGATCTACCAGTTAATTATGACAAAGAAGAATTTGCAAGAATACAAGCTGCAGCTAAAAAAATTCAATCAAATTCAGATGTTTTAGTTGTTATAGGAATAGGTGGTTCATACCTTGGAGCAAGAGCTGCTATAGAAATGTTAACAAACAATTTCTATAATGTATTACCAAATAACAAGAGAAAGACTCCAAAGATATTCTTTGTTGGAAACAATATAAGTTCAACATATATATCAGAGTTATTTGAAGCTATAGAAGGATTAGATGTATCTGTTAATGTTATATCTAAATCAGGTACTACAACTGAACCTGCCATAGCATTTAGATTATTCAAAGACTTCATGGAAAAGAAATATGGGGTTGAAGGAGCAAAAGAAAGAATATTTGCTACTACTGATAAAGAAAGAGGAGCATTAAAAGGTTTAGCAGATCAAATGGGTTATGAAACTTTTGTTGTTCCAGATAATGTTGGTGGAAGATTTTCTGTTTTAACTGCAGTTGGTTTATTACCAATCGCAGCAGCTGGAATAAATATTGAAGAAATGATGCAAGGAGCTGCTGATGCAAGAGAAATTTACTCTAATCCTTCATTAAAGGAAAATGCTTGTTATCAATATGCTGCTATGAGAAATGCTTTATATAACAAAGGTAAAGCAGTAGAAGTATTAGTTAACTATGAACCATCATTACACTACTTTAATGAATGGTGGAAACAATTATATGGAGAATCAGAAGGTAAGGATCAAAAGGGTATATTCCCAGCAGCAGTTGATTTCTCAACTGACTTACATTCTATGGGACAATTCATTCAAGATGGTAATAGAATAATGTTTGAAACAGTTCTTAATGTAGAAAAAGCTGCTAAAGAAATAGTTATAGAATCTTCTGAAAATGATGCAGATGGATTAAACTTCTTAGCAGGAAAAACTGTTGATTTCGTTAATAAAAAAGCATTCCAAGGAACTTTATTAGCTCATAATGATGGTGGAGTACCAAATATGGTATTAAATATTCCAGAGTTAAGCCCATACTACTTTGGACAATTAGTTTATTTCTTCGAAAAAGCTTGTGGAATAAGTGGATACTTATTAGGAGTAAATCCATTTGACCAACCAGGAGTTGAAGCATACAAGAAAAATATGTTTGCTTTACTTGGTAAGCCAGGTTATGAAGAATTAAAAGCTGAATTAGAATCTAGATTAAAATAATTATTTTATAATATGAAGATTATAGTTGATGGAGATGCCTGTCCAGGTATCTCCATTATTACAAATATAGCAAAAAATTATGAGCTAGAAGTTATAATTTATTGTGATATTAATCATTACATAACAGTAAATTATGGAGAAGTTAGAGTTGTTGATAGTGGATTTCAAAGTGTTGATATGAAGGTAGTAAATGAATGTAGTAATGGAGATATTATAATTTCGCAAGATTATGGTGTTGCTGCTATTTGTTTAGGTAAGAAGGCTAATGTAATTAGTCCTAAGGGATATATTTACACAAATGAAAATATTGGAGCTATGTTAGAGCAAAGACATTTATCTCAAAAGATAAGACTAGGTGGAGGAAAAACTCCAAATGCTAAAAAAAGAACTATAGAAGATGATAATAGATTACAAAATAATTTATTATATTTAATAAAAAAGAAAAATATAGAATAAACTGTAGAAATATATCTATAGTTTGTTCTTTTTTTTATATATATTAGACAAATTTCAGTTTTTATTTCAAAGAGGAAATAGTATAATTGAAATAGAAAATTATGTAAACTATGGTGGTTAAAGTATATGTGAAATGGTGAGGTGGAGAGAGATGAAAGAGGTTTTAATTGATTTTGACAATAAAAGCCCTGCTGACTTAAATAAAAATATAAATATTGCAGCATTTTTAACTGAAAATGATGACGTTGAATATAAGTTTATGGAGGGAATTGAGGGTATATGGAAGCCTATACAAGACTTTTCAAAAAGCAATATTTGTACGTGGAAGCCTACTAAACCAGGAAAATATATGATAATGGTTCAAGGAAAATCAACTAATTGTAAAAATGCATATGACTATCTTGGTAGATCAGAATATGAGATAGTAGAAAATTCAAAATTAATTAATAAAGTTGAAATAGATAAAAATAAAATAAATGTAGGAGAAAAGTTACACATTAATGTTAGTACTAATGAAGAATTAGTATTATATAGATTTTGGATAAAGGGAAAAAAAGATTGGGAAATTTTAAGAGATTATACTACAGAAAATGAATTTATTTTTACAGCTACAAAGCCAGGTAATATGGAAGTATTAATAGAATGTAAAAATGTACAATCAGAAAGAAATGTTGATGATTTTACAACTGTAAAATTTGAAGTTAAAGATTTAGAAAAAATAGAAATAACTAATTTTTTATGTTTGACTCAAAATATGTTAGTTAATGAAGAATTAATTTTTAAAGTTGAAGCTAATTATGAAAAAAATAGACCTTTATTATATAAATTTTTAAAGATAAATAAAGAAGGACGAGTTACTTGTATTCAAGATTTTTCTTCTAAAAGCATGGTTACTTTTAAAGAAAAATTACCAGGTGAATATAAGTTATTGTGTTATGTAAGAGATATGTTCTCAACAAATTCTTTTGATGATAGGGCTGTTATTGTTTATAATGTAAATCCATATAATGATGTTAAAATTAGATCATTTAAAAGTGATATTAAGTCACCACAAGCAGTTGGAACTGAAATAAACTTATTAGCTTTAGTAGATGGAGGAAGAGAATTATTATATAGATATATTATAGAAGGTCCTATTTCAGAAGATAGTGGCTATATAAGAGGAAATGAGTTTATATGGGAGCCTAGAGATGAGGGGAAATATAAAATAACTCTTAAAGTTAAAGATATTTCATTTGAAGGAGATCATGAAGATATAACATCTATTCAATACGAGGTTTATAATAAAGGAGAAAAGCCAGTTAGAATAGTAGATGTTAAATGTGATAAAGGAAAAAGATGTATAATAGGTGAAGCTGTAAATATTAAAGTTAAAACTGATGGTGGAATTAAGCCTATATATAAGTTTACTATATATAAAAATGGAGTTGAAAAAGAGAGCATAGATTATGGAATAAATAATTGGATTAACTTTATACCAGAAGAACCTGGAGAGTATGAAGTTGATGTCAAGTTAAAAGATGAATTTTCTTCAAAAGATTATGATGCATCAACATCTTTATTTATTGAAGCAAAAGATTATATAGCAGCAGATATTGATTATATCTTATTGAATAGTAAAGAAACATATTTAGTAGGAGACATAATTAATATTGAGGCAATTGTTAAAAATACAAAAGATGTTTTAACTAAATTTGTAACGAAAATAAATGGATATGAGGTAGAAAATACTAAATTTATAGATGAAAAATCAATAAAAATTAAGCCTAAATGTCCTGGAAAATATACTTTTGTAATATACGCAAAGAATGTGAAATCTACTGAAGAATACGATAGTAAAAGAGAAGTTTCTATTTATGTTCATGAAGTTATTCCTGTAAATTCAACAAAATTACAGCTTTCATCCAATGATTTAGAAGTAGGAAAAGAAGTGACTTTTGAAGCAATATCAGAAGGTGGAAAAGAAGTATGTTACGAATTTTATATTATGATAAATGGTGAATGGGTTTTAGCACAAGGATATAGTAGGAAAAATTATTATACATTTGTACCATTTAAGAAGGGAAATTATAGAGTATTAGTTCTAGATAAAAGTTTCCACAAAGATGTTCCATATGAAGATTATGATACCATTGAGTTTGAAGTTAAATAATTTCCATAAAATGTATTGACCTCCGGGGAAGACCCAATATATGGATTCTGCGGAGGTTGTATTTTTAAATTCTTGCAATTGGGAGATATTAATAATAGAATAAGCTATATAAAAGTTTTACGAGGTGTTTTATGGAAAGACTAGATAAGGTACTATCTAATTTAGGTTATGGTACAAGAAAGGAACTTAAGAAAATTTGCAGAAGTGGATTAGTTGAGGTTAATGGGGAAATAGCTAAGGATAGTGGAATGCAAGTAGATCCTGAGAATGATAAAATTGTGATTAATGGAGAAGAAATTTTCTATAGAAAGTTTATTTATTTAATGATGAATAAACCTGATGGAGTAGTATCTGCTACTTATGATAATAGAGATGAAACAGTAATTGATTTATTAGAGGTTGAACATCAAGTATTTGAACCATTTCCAGTAGGAAGATTAGATAAGGATACAGTTGGATTGTTATTATTAACAAATGATGGGGAGTTAAATCATAGATTAATATCTCCAAAATGGAAAGTTGATAAAGTTTATTATGCTAAGATAGATAAAAAGGTTACTGATGAAGATATAAGTAAATTTAAAGCTGGAATAACATTAGATGATGGATATCTTTGTAAAGAAGCAAAATTAGAAATATTAAGTGCTACTGATGATGGATCAGAAGTTATGGTTACAATTCAAGAAGGTAAATTCCATCAAGTTAAGAGGATGTTTGAGGCAGTAGGTAAAAAGGTTACATATTTAAAGAGAACGGAATTTGGTACATTGCCTTTAGATGAAGATTTAGAAGAAGGCGAATATAGAGAACTTACAAATGAAGAATTAGCTATATTAAAGAGTTTTTAACGAAAGAAAACAAAAAATGATAGTAAAACATTCATATGTATAAAATTTAGCAAGATATTTTTCAAAAATCCCTTGCAATATAAAATTTTCTTTACTATAATATTAATGCAAGGATAAATAAAAGGAATTAAATAGCCCCCTTTTTATTTATTGCTTATTGCTGAAGCGCAACCTGGCCCCAAGGGTTGCGTTTTTTTGCGTTTAAAAATAAAAAAAAGTAAATTATTTCATAATGAGATTTTATTTATCTTATCCCAAAGTATTAATTAGATAAAGTTTATTATACTATTCTTTATAATAATAGATTTTTTAAATTTAATTAATTATGGCAATAATATATACTAACTATGTTATAATAATTTTTATATAGATTGTATGTTCGATTAAAGCAGATAGTTTAGTCGGAAAAATGAAGGGAGGATGTTCTTTTGGATTTAAAATCTTTACTTAATAAAGAACAATATGAAGGCGCGGTAACTGTAGAGGGACCTGTACTTATTTTAGCAGGAGCAGGGTCAGGTAAAACTAGAGTTTTAACACATAGAATGGCTCATATGATAGAAGATTTAAATATTTTTCCTTATAAAATATTAGCAATAACATTTACTAATAAAGCAGCTAAAGAAATGCAAGAAAGAGTGCAGGCACTTATAGGGGATAAGGCTAATGATATGTGGATATCTACATTTCACTCAACTTGTGTAAGAATACTAAGAAGAGAAATTGAAAAGCTTGGATATAAGAAAAACTTTACTATATATGATGGAACTGATCAAAAGACTCTTATAAAAGAGTGTATAAAAATTCTTAATATAAATGACAAGGAAATAACTGAACAAGAAATAATGGGTAAGATAAGCAAAGCAAAAGATAATATGCAAAGTGCAGATTCTTACTATAGAGAACATGAATCTAATTTCAGAGAAAAGAAGATTGCTGAAGTTTACAGAATGTATCAAAAAAGGTTAAAGGAAAATAATGCTTTAGACTTTGATGATTTAATTTGTAAGACAGTAGAATTATTTAAGAAAAATCCAGAAACATTAGAGTTTTATCAAAGAAAATTCCAATATATTATGGTAGATGAGTATCAAGATACAAATGGGGCTCAATATGAACTTGTAACATTACTTGCAGCAAAACATAGAAATATTTGCGTAGTAGGGGATGATGATCAATGTATATACCAATGGCGTGGAGCAGATATTAAGAACATCCTTGGTTTTGAGAAAGATTATCCAGATGCAAAGGTAATAAAGCTTGAGCAAAATTACCGTTCAAAAGCTAATATATTAAATGCAGCTAACGTTGTTATAGTAAATAATGCAAATAGAAAAAGTAAAGTTCTTAGAACAGAGCAAGAGTCTGGAAGTAAAATTAAAGTATATAGAGCATATTCAGATGGTGATGAAGGTACATTTGTAGCTAATCAAATAGAAAAAATAAAGAGAGAGCAAAATAAGCAATATAAAGATTTTGCTATACTTTACAGAACTAATGCTCAGTCACGTATATTTGAAGAAAGTTTAAGAAGATCAGCAATAGCTTATAAAATTGTTGGTGGAACTAAGTTCTATGACAGAAAAGAAATTAAAGATATGTTAAGTTATTTAAAAGTTCTAGTTAATCCTTCTGATAGTATAGCTTTAAGAAGAATAATAAATGTTCCTAAGAGAGGAATTGGAGATGCAACTATACAAAAGGTTTTAGATTTTGCTGAAAGTTATGAGTTACCTTTATGGGATGCATTATCAGAAGTTAGAACTATTCCAACATTAACGGCTAGAAATTGTGCTGGAATTGAAAAGTTTATGGAACTTATGGAAAATCTAATGGTGATTTCTGAAACTGTACCAGTATCACATTTAATTGAGACAATTTTAGAGGATACTGGATATATTAAAGAACTTGAAGCTTCAAAGCAAATTGAAGATAAGAGTAGAATAGAAAACTTAAAGGAACTTGTATCTGACGCCGTTGATTTTGAGAAAAATTATGAAAAAGAAAAGGCAGCAGGATCAAGTGAATTTGATATAAATAAGACACAATTAGAAGCTTACTTAGAAAAAGTTTCTCTTGTTCAAGATACAGATAAGCTTGAAGATGAAGAGGATGAAAATGGGACTGTTGTTCTAATGACTATTCATAGTGCTAAGGGGTTAGAGTTCCCAGTAGTATTTATGGTTGGTATGGAAAATGGAATATTCCCAGGCCAAGCATCCTTTAATAGTGATGCTGAGATGGAGGAGTCTAGAAGACTTTGTTATGTTGGTATAACTAGAGCAAAGGAAACATTATTTATGACTTCTGCTGAAGTTAGAAGAGTATTTGGTAGAACAGTTGCGTACCCTCAATCAGACTTTATTTCTGAAATTAAACCGGAACTTAGAGAATACGTTACAATGACTGGTGATAGTAAGGATGTAACGTCAGCTTCAGGTGCTGGAACAGTAAATGGTAGATTTAAACCATCATATAGTAACCCGCATAGTTTAAGAAGCAATTATGGAACCTTTGAGAATAGGAATTTCGGTGGAGTAAATAGAGCAAGTTCAGTATCAAATGAATTAGCAGCAACATCTACAATGACTGCTGCAGAAGCTACTATTGGAAGAAAAGTTAAACATGATAAATTTGGTGAGGGAACAATAGTTGCAGTATCAGATGTAAATGGAGATAAAAAATTAACAATAGCATTTAATCAACAAGGAGTAAAAATGCTAATGTTATCAATGGCAAAACTAGAGCTTTTATAAGAGTTATAAGTTATAAGTGATAAGTGGTAGGCTTAAGATTAAACTCTTAGCTTATCACTTTTAATTTGTCGATTAAGAAAGGGAGATTTGAATGGATAAGAAGATTCGTGTAGAGGAATTAGTTGAACTTTTAAATAAATATGCCTATGAATACTATTCTTTAGATAATCCATCGGTATCTGATAAAGAGTATGATATCAAGTATGATGAATTAAGAGCTTTAGAAGAAGAGACAGGATATGTATTGCCTTATTCACCAACGCAAAGAGTTGGGGATGTAGTTCTTCAAGGATTTAATAAATATACTCATAAAGCAAGACTTTGGAGTTTAGACAAGGCTCAAAGTTTTGATGAAATAAAAGATTGGCATAATAGAAATGTTAAGTTTGTAAATGAGATGAATTCTAGAGGTGAAAATTTACCTGATCTTAGATATGTTATAACAAAAAAGTTTGATGGATTAACTATTAATTTAACATATGATGAAAATGGAATTCTTCAAACTGCTGCAACAAGAGGAAATGGTGAAACTGGAGAAGAAGTGACAGCTCAAGTTAAGACAATAAAGGAAATTCCTTTAAAGACTTCAAGTGGTGATTTATTTGAAGTTCATGGTGAGGCAATAATGACTGTCGAAGCCTTTGATAAATATAATGCTACATCAGAAACACCACTTAAAAACTTAAGAAATGGTGCTGCTGGGGCTTTAAGAAACCTAAATGTTAAAGAAACAGCTAGAAGAGGACTTTCTGCATTTTTCTATGATGTAGGATATAAAGAAGGACAAAACTTTAAAACTTATGAAGAAATGCTTAACTTCATAAAAGAAAAAGGTCTTCCAATGGATGATTATATAAGGTATGCAACTACTTTAGAAGAGGTAGAAAAATATATAACTGAAATCAAAGATATGAGATTCGATTTAAATTATGACATCGATGGAGTTGTTATTGCCATAGATGATATAAGAACTAGAGAACTTTTAGGGTATACAGTTAAGTTCCCTAAATGGGCAATTGCATTTAAGTTTGAAGCTCAAGAGGCTACAACTAAACTTTTAGATGTTGAATGGAATGTTGGTAGAAGTGGTAGAGTTGGTCCTACAGCAATCCTTGAGCCTGTTGAACTTGCTGGAGTTACAGTTAAGAGAGCAACTCTTAATAATATGGATGATATTAAAAGAAAAGGTGTAATGATAGGTGCAGATGTATTTATTAGAAGATCTAATGATGTTATTCCAGAAATTATGGGAGTTGTTGAATCAAGTTTAGAAAATGCTACTGAAATTAAAGTTCCAGAAACTTGTCCAGCTTGCGGAAGTCATTTAGTTTTAGATGGAGCTCACTATTTCTGTGAAAATACATTATCATGCAAACCTCAAATGGTAAAAAGTATAGTTCATTTTGCTTGTAGAGATGCTATGAATATTGAAGGATTCTCAGAAAAAACTGCAGAACAGTTATTTGAAAAGCTTGATATAAGATCAATTGCAGATTTATATAAGTTAGATTATGAAAAATTATTAACTTTAGATAAATTTGGACCAAAGAAGGCTCAAAATCTATTAGATGCAGTAGAAAGAAGTAAAACACCTGAATTATACAGATTTATATATGCATTAGGTATTCCTAATGTTGGTGTTAAAACTGCTAAGGATTTAGTTAATAAATTTAAATCAATAGAAGGATTAAAGAGTGCTACATTTGATGAACTAGTATCTGTTCAAGATGTTGGTGATATAGTAGCTAAATGTGTTTTAGAGTTCTTCCAAGAGGAAAAAGTATTAGCTACTATAGATGAGTTATTAAAGCTTGGAGTAAACCCTTCATTTGAAGAGAAGGTTATAGTAGAAAGTTCGTTTAATGGTAAAACTGTAGTTGTTACAGGAACTTTACAAAATTACTCTAGAGGTGAGATAAAAGCTAAATTGGAATCTTTAGGTGCAAAGGTTTCAGGAAGTGTAAGTAAGAAAACAGATTACGTTATAGCTGGAGAAGAAGCAGGTTCTAAATTAACAAAAGCTCAAGATTTAGGAGTTACTGTGTTATCAGAAGAGGAATTTGAAAAGATGGTTTAATAGATTAATATCTTAGAATAATACTTATTATTCTAAGATATTAATTAAAAAGCAGTTACAAATAATATGAACTGCCCCCCGTCAAGTAGACAGGGTAAATAATAAAAAATTATGATGCTA